>SDBT01001359.1_pt1 | contig 42910 bp, 38 predicted proteins | sample 2277101 | NCBI WGS metagenome assembly SDBT01 (sample SAMN10404973, study PRJNA504765) | marine sediment metagenome | isolation source: marine sediment core GS10_PC15, 103 cmbsf | place: Arctic Ocean: Southern Knipovich Ridge | collected 2010
CCTCTTCAAATTTTTTGTTACCAATTTCCGATTTCTGTTCTATCAATTCCTCTTTAGCACTACATCCGGAAATTATTAATAAACTACCTATAAATAATATTAATAATGTTTTACGCATTTTTTTATCCTTTACTTAATCCTTTATTTAAAAATTTTACAAATTCATTCACATTGCGCGTCATCCCTGGAAAACGTGCAATTTCTAAATCGGTTCCATCTAATATTACATACAATGGTTGTGCGGCTGTTCCAAAACGATCAATTTCATATTGCCGCTTTTCACGATGATTTTTTCCACCATCAGTGTATAACTTTACTAAAACATATTGTTCCAACAATTTTCTCACTTCTAGTTGCGATAAGATATTGGCATCCATCCAATGACAATTAGTTCAAGTATATCCTGAGAAACTCAGAAAAATCGGTTTACCGGTTCGTTTTGCTTCGGCAAAACCATCCTCCATTTCAGAAAACCACTTATGTGCATCCACTATGGTGTCCTTGCCGGTCATCACAATACCAGATTCTGATTCTACTTTCGGCGGAAGATATGATTCAATTGTTCCATTTATCGGTCTACCGAGCAAACCACTACCAAGATATATTCCAAATACTATGAAAAATAAGCTAAGTATCATTCGCCCAACACCAATTGATTCAATCGGAGAATCGTGCGGTAATTTTATTTTTCCTAATAAGTAAATTCCGGTGAAAATCATCGAAACTGTCCAAATAGCCAAAACAATATTGTGCGTAAATATTCCCCAGCCCCACACTAAATCAACATTTCCAAGAAATTTGAAAGCCACGGCAAATACAAGAAATCCCATAACAACTTTCACAGCATTCAACCAACCTCCGGACTTTGGTAACTTCGCAAGATATTGCGGAAACATCGCTAAAAAGAAAAATGGTAAGGCAAAAGCCGTGCTAAATACTATCATACCAATCATTGGCCAAAACCACTGTCCTTGTGCTGCGGCAACTAATAATAAGCCGACGAATTGAACAGTACAAGTGAAAGATGCCAATGTAAATGTTAATGCCATAAATAGCACGCCGATATAACCGGAACGTTTTTCCTGTCGCAGCGATAGACTGCGGAGTTTTTCCGGTACTTGAATTTCATACATGCCAAATAATGATAATGCAAAAAATATGAATAAGGCGCCAATAAATAGATTCACCCACGGACTTGACGCTAATTGATTAGCACCGGAAGCACCTAAAAATACAGCTAATATAAATCCTAACAGAGTAAATGTAATAATTATACCGAGAGCATATACCAAAGCATTTTTGATTGGTTTCTTTCCGGAAGTTTCACCCTGTTGAGTAAAAAATGAAACGGTTATTGGTATCATTGGGAAAACACATGGTGTTAGTAGAGCTAAGAACCCCATTGTAGCTGCCAATAATATAAACGACCACAATCCTTTCGCTATTGCATTATCTAAAGAAATTAATTCGTTCGTCTTTGCTTCAATTTTTAATTCTTCCGTTAAATTCAATCGATCTATACGAGGTGGGCCTTGTTCTACTATTAAGTTGAATTCGGCTGACTGATCTATTGGAGGATAACAAATTGTGCTATTGCAAGACTGATATGTTGTTTTAGCTGTTAGTAAAATTTCTCCGGATTCAATATTTACTTTCAGCTTTATAGGTACATTAAAAATTGTACGCCCTTCATGATGCGGTATAGCCATCTCAAAACCTTCATCGTAAGATACGATTGGTTCCGGTTCAACAATAACTCCTTGTCCCTCTATCGCTTCACTAACTATTTCTATTGAAGTAGGAATTGGACCATTTTCAATCCTTTCCATTCCGTAAATATGCCATCCTTTTTCAATAGAAAAAATAACTTGTACTTCAATTACTTCGCCGGCTCGTGCATTTTCTCTAACCGAAGCCGAGACCGACACTGGATCTTCGAACTGCCCAAATAAGAGCGTTGCCGAAAATAAAAATATTCCTATTAATAGTTTTTTCGTATTCATAATTATTTTTTGTTACTCAAAATTTAGAGATATAATCAATACATTTTAGTCAATTAGATGACAAATGGAACAATCGGTAACGTAAACTTTTTCGATATTTAATTGTATCCTTTAATTCAACAATATTTTCCTTTGCTGCATTTATTCCATTTTTCACTAATATATCGTATTTATTAAACTCAGACCAGTGCAAACCAAGCACATCAGGACGGATTAAGAAATCAGACTCAATCGATATCATGTCAGTATAGTGTTGCGATGTAATTCGTTCTGCTCTTGTAAGAATCTCAATAATATTTACTTTTTTCATTGGTTTAGCTGGGGCACCTCGAGAAATATCAACTCCAATGATAAAACCAACTTGTTCCTTTAATTCACGAACAGGGAGCGGAGCGCTAACACCAGCGTCAACGATTAATTTGTCGTTTTGTTTAGTGGGTTCTACAAACCCCGGTATTGAGCCGCTCTGAGTAACGGCATCGATTAAATTTCCTGAGCTGTAACAAATCGTCTCACCTGCTTGTAAATCAGTGGCATATACATTAAGCGGCATTTTAAGTTCTTCAAATGTTTTTACCGGTATTAAATAGTTAAATGCTTTTGTTAAACGGTCTTTTTTTATTATAGATGTGCGAGTTAAAACCATCGCAAATACCAATCTATCGTGAACGAATTTTGTTACTTGCCCGATAACAGATTCAGGATTTTGGTCTGATTGCAACCGATCAACTCCCATTTCTTTATAAACAGCGCTGCTCAAAAACTCCCTGAAGCGTTTATCAATCCAATCTGGATCTTGAGTAGCGGCATACATGGCACCTATTAGAGCACCTACACTTGTACCACCGATAAGATCAGGAATAATACCGTTATTATGCAAAACTTTCAGAACTCCGATATGAGCAGCACCACGTACTCCACCTCCGCCTAATGCTAATCCTATTTTCAACTTTGACATTTATTTTCTTAACATTTTAGCAAATATTCCTACTTCCTGGTTTTTGAACAGGGATTTCAGCAAGATATCCCGGTATTTCACTCTCAGTGTAGCTGATAGTTTTATGTTTTAAAACTGCCACTTGATTTTCATGTAATTCAACATTTCCGCCACTACGATTCACAACTACTCCAACTCCGCTAACTTTTCCTTCATTCACTTTCACAATTTCGATTACTTCATTTATGGAACCGCCGGTAGTGAGTACATCTTCTACTATTAACATGCGTTCACCTTTTTCAATCTCAAAGCCCCTGCGAAGTTTCATTGTTCCATCTTTCCTTTCGGTAAAAATTGTTTTCACGCCTAATTGGCGACCGACTTCTGTCCCAATAACAATTCCGCCAATAGCGGGGGAAATAACCGTATCAATTTCACCAACTTTAAAATGATCAAATATAATCCCGGCAAATAAAGTTAGATATTCCGGATATTGCAAAACTTTGGCACATTGAAAATATGTTTCACTGTGTCTTCCCGATGTAAGTATAAAATGTCCTTCTAACAAAGCTCCGGTAGAGCGGAATATTTCTAAAATATCATTTTTATCCATTTACTATTTCCCGCATTTTCCCTACATAATCTTGTGCGGCATTATTGATTGCCCGACTGCTCATATTCCCTGCAAAGCTAATTCCCCTCGATATATTAATAATGGCTACTCCATTATCATTTCCGTATTGCATGCTTTTTTCTAAATCACCGCCCTGGGCACCAATCCCCGGAATTAAAAATGGTAATTTGGGCGCAATTTTGCGAACTCTGCGAATTTCCGATGAGACTGTTGCTCCAACAACCAATCCGATATTTTTATTTTTATTCAGTTTAACAGCTAATTTTGCAACTTTTTCAAAAATCTGATTTTTACCAACTCTTAAATCCTGTAGATCTTTTGCAGTTGGATTTGAGGTACGGCATAAAATAAAAACACCCTTTTCAGGATTTTCTAAAAAAGGCTTGATACTATCACTACCCATATAAGGATTTATAGTAACCGCATCAAATCCAAAATATTTAAAACTACTAATTGCATATTGTTTGGCAGTATTTCCTATATCTCCGCGTTTTCCATCGGCAATAATTATACTGTTACTTCCGATATATCCAATTACCTTTTCTAGCCACTTATAACCATCGGAACCCCACCTCTCAAAAAATGCTAAATTCGGTTTATAGCATACAGCAAGATCAATTGTAGCATCAATAACTTTTAGGGAATGTTCAATTAGATCGGATAATTTTGCATTTTTACTACCGAGCCCTTCAGGGCTAATGTCCAGCCCAACGCATAGATGAGACTTTTTCTTTGTGATTTGTTCGGATAAGTGCGTTGTAAACGATTTCATATGTAAAGAATTTACTCCGTCAATATTTTATCACAAAGTGCAACTTATTGCGAATATCAATATAATTATTTAATATGTAATTTGTAACTTTGCCACGTGGAACAACTTGAATTTGCATCAAAAAAAGACTCTATTACACGGGTAATCGCTTCCAGCGGTATATTCCAAATTGAGCTATTGGAACATGTTGGAGAAAATGATTTCTCTACTCTTATCGAAATTTCCAAGCATTTAGCTCAAGAATACGGACAAAAAGCAATTCTAGCAAAGGCAACAATCCACAAATATTTTAATAAGACGAGTTCTTTACCATTTATTGCGCGCTACCGCGGCGATATTATCGGTTACATTGTCGGCGTACCGCTGGAGGAACTAAATTCTGAACCATGGGCAAGGACAGACGAGAATTTTGGGAAATTTAACACACTCTACACCTACGCCTTTGTGATAATGACACAATATAAAGGAAATGGCTACGCAAAAATGTTAAAAAGAGTGTTCTTAAATTGGGCAAAAAAACGTGGTTCTATTCGGTATATTACCGGTCATGTTCAGATCGGATCAAATTCCCTTTATTCTCCTCAGATCAAAATTATAAGTCGGATAGAAAATTGGCAAAATACCGGAAAAACTTTTGAATATTACCGACGTGAACTACGCCCTCTTTAAGTCTCTCCCGAATTTAGTAGAAGATGTATTTGGGCGGAGCCGCTATATTTCCCCTAAAAATTAAGTATAATCTGTAAAATCCGCAGTCTATTCTCCGCTCTGCATAAATGGCTTCCATTTTTCTTCCGGTGAATGAGGTGTTAACAGACTTACAACAATTAATAAGAATATTGACGCTCCGGCAGCCGGATAAATAATATAATCATAACTAAGATTTGATATACCGACTGAATTTAAAATTCCGAAAACTAATGTTACAATCATACCCGCTGCTATTGATGATACGCCACCGGCAACCGTTACTCTTTTCCACAGGAATGCTGCCAATAACGCTGGCGTTACCGCTGCTCCAACCATTGTATAAGCGTATAATGCCATATCCAAAATACTGGTAAAAAATGATGACACAACATAAGCAACCACAGCTAATAAGACTATCATAATACGCTGAAATCGTATAATCCCGCTTTCACTTATATTCGGATTGATAAACCTTTGATAAACATCTCGTGCTAAATTAGTTGAAGGTACCATCAAAAATGTATTAGCCGTTGAAAAGATTATTGCAACAGCACCGGTCAACAATAATAATCCCGCTACCAATGGTAGATTATACCGTGCAATTTGTAATAATATTGTCTCACCATTGCCCACAAAACTTGGATCATTCCAATAAATACCAGCACCAAAAATTGATGTGGCTGCCATTAAAGTTTCTATAATAAGCACTCCGACTATCATCCCAATTACTGCTTTCCGAGCGGATTTCGCATCCTTCGCAGAAAAGAATTTTTGATAAATACTACTTTCACCTAATAATAGAAAAAATGTAGGAAAAAACAATCCTAGCGCCGGTAGTAATCCTAACCGGCCAAAAATATCGAAATGAGTGGAAGGTAAAGTTGTAGTTAGTTGAGCCCAACCGCCGGCACCCTTCAGTACAAGCGGTGCAGCAACTATCACACTTATAATTATCATTAATCCATTTACTACATCAATTGTAACGATGGACTTCATGCCTGCCATTACAGTGTATAGGACTACCAATCCGGCGATAATCGCTTTTGCGTACACTGGATCCAAATCAGGAAACAACAGATTCAATAAGCGGCCACCACCAATGAATTGATAACTCGCGATGGTCAAGTATGCAATAATAATTGCAACGGTGCCGAGCAGTCGGGCCGATGGATGATAACGCTTTTCAAGAATATCGGGAACCGTGAATTGGGCAATTTTACGTACTTTACCTGCTAAAAAGTAAACTATTGCGATACCAACCCACGCCCCGGCACTCATCCATAACGCGGAAAAGCCTTCACGGTAAGCACGACCTGCCCCACCGAACAAACTTCCTGAACCGATCCACGTACACACCAGAGTACCGACCAACAAATACCATGGAACAACTCGGCCTGCTACCATAAAATCTTCTTGAGTTTTTACCGAGCGGCTTTTATAAAAACTTACTCCTACCAATATCCCTAAATAAATCGCAATTACATAAAAATATGCCATTATTTCCTCTCTCTAATTCTTTTCCATAATATTACTTGAATAGTGGAATTATTGTATATTGTTATTTAAATTAAACGCAGTTATTACAAATAACAAGGGCAACCATGTCAAGAAAATGTTTAAATACCATAATATTTTTATTAATAATTATTTTAATAATTGCCAAACTAGCATTAAATAATCATCATCTAATAAAAAACTTACTATACAAATAAACAATTTGAATAATAAATTATGTCCGTATTTATTAAAATGCTAGAAGAACAAACAACTAATTAAGTGAAACAATGCATAGTTGGATTAGGCAAAAAGAGAAAATAAGAAGGCAAAGTAATGGCATTAAAATTAGGAAGAGTGCGTACACGGTTAGAGTTAGGAATCTATTTGATTTTCTTTATCATTTGGTAGTAATCCCTGTTGCAATAGTAACAGGATAAATTTTTTGGGTATTTATTATTATTTTAAGGAATAGAAATGCTTTGTCAATTAAATATTTTAATATCATATTATTTTAATAATAATTAATCAGTTTAATAATTACCGTAAAAATTATCTTATAGCTCCTTTTTTTTTCCTTCCTAAATTAGAGGGAACAGTGGTGTGGTTAAAATAAATCCCAATAATTTGAAATTAAAGATAATCATTAACTAACTTATGCTTATGAAAATGAAACTCTATTGGCAAGTTCTAATTGCAATGGTGCTTGGTATCGCTTTTGCGTTGATTTTCAAAGAACAAGCATTAATCGCCAAACCACTCGGTACAATATTCATGCGGCTATTAAAAATGATTATTGTTCCTCTCATAATATTCTCAATAACCACCGGTGTAATAAATTTAGGGAAAAATATCGGACGAGTTGGTGCAAAAACCTTCGGATACTATTTGCTCACATCGCTTTTAGCGATAGTAATTGGGCTTACACTTGCTAATTTAATTAAACCCGGAGTTGGAATTGATCTTGGCGCGGTTGCCACAGAATTTGATCCGGAATCACTGTCAACTCCCAGTTCTCCATTTGAAATTATTATACGGATGATCCCGTTAAATCCATTCGCCGCCGCAGTTAATGGTGATATATTGGGAGTAATATTTTGGTGCATTATTTTTGGCAGCGTAATTCCACGATTGCCTGATAAACAGCGCAGTTTCCTTAAACAATTTTTTAATGCCGGTTTCCAAGCCATGATGATTTTAACGCAAGCTGTCATCAAATTCTTGCCGATTGGTGTTTTTGGATTGATCAGCACCGCTGTTGCTACTACGGGTTTTGAGTTATTTAAAGGCGTTGCCTGGTACATTGTTACAATTGCAGTGGGATTAACATTGCATGCATTTGTGGTACTACCAATTATCTTTTTATTGTTTACGCGAATAAATCCGATAAAACATTATCGCGCTATCGCTTCAGCGATGGCGACCGCTTTCTCAACAAGTTCTTCGGGAGCCACTTTGCCTGTTACGATGAATTGTGTTGAGACAAACGCCGGTGTTTCCAACAAAATATCAAGTTTTGTGCTACCGCTCGGCGCAACAATTAATATGGATGGAACTGCTCTATATGAATGCGCAGGAGTATTATTTATATCGCAAGCGCTTGGATTTGATCTATCGTTCACACAGCAATTTATTATTGTTATAGTCGCTTTTTTAGCTTCCGTTGGCGCAGCAGCGATTCCATCAGCCGGATTGGTAATGATATTCATAGTTTTAGATGCCGTTGGTTTAGGTAACCATCCCGGTGCAGCGATGATCGTTGGTACAATGCTTGCTGTTGACCGTCCGCTCGATATGTACCGCACAGTTGTAAACATCACAAGTGACAGTATTGGAGCCGTTATAGTCGCCAAAAGTGAAGGTGAGAAAAATTTATATAAAAAATGATTAATGATTAACTTTTTTAATATACTTGGGTCTTATTTGTAAAAGAGGGAAAAAATGAGAGCAGTATTGAAAAAGGCATTGATTATATTTTGTATACCTGGTCTTTTAGCAATTTCATCTTGTGAAATAGTAGACAAGAATAATGATGATTCCGAGTCACAGTCACCTTCCTACACATATAAGGTAGTAGATACTGATATTCCGGATTATTATGACAATACTGCAATTATTTCATCTCCGTCTAGTGGACAAGCTTTTTACGGACAAGATGCTACCTACAGTGGCAATCAACAGTCCTATACTGACAATGGAAACGGAACAATAACCGATAATATTACCGGATTGATGTGGGAACAAGATATGGGAGCTAAAATTTCGTATGCAGATGCATTTATCAAAGCTGATGCATCCACATTAGGTGGACATTCTGATTGGAGGGTACCAACAATCAAAGAATTATATTCATTGATTCAATTCTCCGGAAGAGTTATGGGAGCAACTACGCTAGAGTTATTTATTAATACTACATATTTCAATCAACCAATTGGCAATGTAACCAGCGGTGAAAGAGAGATTGATGCTCAAACATGGTCTTCTACAGAATATGTCGGACTTACAATGCACGCTGATGAGACAGTTTTCGGAGTAAATTTTATAGATGGCAGAATCAAAGGTTATCCAAAATATAAACCACCAACAGGCACCAATCCGATGAAAATGTACTTTAGAATAGTAAGAGGAAATACCTCATACGGAATCAACAATTTTGTTGATAATGGTGATGGAACTATTAGTGACTTGGCAACCGGATTAATGTGGCAACAAGCCGATGACGGAACTATGCGCGATTGGGAAAATGCATTATCATATGCTGAGAATTTAACATTAGCCAATTATAGCGACTGGCGCTTGCCTAACGCCAAGGAATTACAAAGTATAATTGATTACAACCGCAGTCCGCAAACGACAAACTCTCCGGCTATCGATCCAATTTTTTCGACAACTGAAATTAATGATCCGAATGGAAATTCGGGACAGTACCCTTATTTTTGGACAGGAACAAGTCATCTTGACGGTGTAAATCCATATTCTGGAGCTGTATATATTGCCTTTGGAGAAGCACAAGGAAAGATGAATGGCACATTAATGGATGTTCATGGAGCAGGAGCGCAACGAAGTGATCCAAAATCAGGTGATGCAAATGATTATCCCGAATTTTTTGGTCCTCAGGGCGATGTTCGTTACGTTTATAATGCAGCCAGATGCATACGAGATATTTAATAAGACTGCAAACCAATACAGATTTACAATTACAGCATTTGATTTACCAAATAATTTACACTAAATTTTATTAAGATTTTTGATAATTTCCGTACCAGGATTGGTTATTTTAGGATCTACAAGTAATAATCAATAGGAAGCTGTACTTCGTTTACAAAAAACATGCCCTCACAGCAGGGAAGTTTGCTGTAATCGGGAGGCATCCACCGTTAATCATATACGGTCCTGAAAAACACCTGGTACGGGAAAATATGTTAGATGCGGATTGGTTGATGGGTGAAACAAAATCTGCAGCCCACTGGTGCTACTGCTACTAATTTTTAACCACATATCCCCCTGCTTGCCCGATTCAACTTTAGTGTGGATGGGAATCCTGTTTTCCTAATATTTGATTGATCCGTTTAATAGGTCCACGGATTTTTAAATGTACGCCATCCTCATCATAATCACGTTCTAAAACAGTCACACCATTTTGAGCCTCGGCTGTTTCCTTGGCCTGCTCAAAAGAAAAATGAACTTGAGCGGTAGTAAATCCCCGGTCAATTATCTCCTTTATTGATTCAAGCAGATTATCAATTCGTAAATGATCTTTAGCTGAAATTAAAATGCCTTCAGGGAATTTCCGTTTTAAATAAGCTATCCTTCCATCCTCGTCAATAATATCTATTTTATTTAAAACTAGTAGCGATATATTCTTATTTGCTCCAAGATCTGCTAATACTTCGTTGATTGTATCAAAATGTTCTAATATCTGTGGAGAAGACGCATCTAATACAATTAAAATTAAATCGGATTCTAATACTTCTTGTAAGGTACTTCTAAAACTTGCAATTAAATGATGTGGAAGTTTGCGGATGAATCCAACGGTGTCACTTAATAAAATCTCATGTTCGCCATCTATTACTGTTGATCTAATAGTTGTATCGAGTGTAGCAAATAATTGATCTCGGATATACACATCAGCCCCGGTGATCGCATTCATTAATGTTGATTTACCGGCATTGGTGTAACCAACCAATGCTACACGAAATTGATCTTTTCGCCTACGACTTTGAGTATTCCTTTCCTTCTCAATTTTGGATAACTCTTTCTTGAGCTTAGCGATTCTTTGTCCGATTAATCTGCGATCGACCTCAATCTGTGTCTCGCCTGCTCCGGCTCTTGTTCCGATCCCTCCCATTTGCCGTTCTAAGTGCGTCCACATTCTTGTAAGACGGGGTAATAAATATTGTAAATACGCCAATTCGACTTGAGTTTTCGCTTCTTTGGTTTTGGCATGTTTTTGGAATATGTCCAGAATTAGAGCACTACGATCAATAACTTTTATATTATCGCTAAGCGATTGAAAATTCTTAATTTGCGCCGGACTTAAATCCTCATCAAATATGACCACTGACACCTGTAATTCTTTGGCTTGTTGCATGATTTGTTCAGCTTTGCCTTTGCCAACAAAGTAGGCAGGATTAATTTTATTTAAGCGCTGGGTAACTAATCCAACGACTTCGGCTCCGGCTGTATCAGCTAGCAATTCCATTTCATCAAGATGCTCATCAATAATGAATTCATCGAGTTTACCATGAATAACTCCAACCAATATTGCACGTTCTATCTTATCTGAACCTTGCAGATCAATCATATAATAAAATTAGATAAAATATACATAACAAATCCCGAAAAAAGTGGGATTCGTAAATTATCATCTATTTTAATCGGTAAAAGTTCAATAAACATTGCTGCCAATGCTCCGCTGAATTTTATGAAATTCGGAATCTGTGGAAAAAATAATGTAATTATTAAACATGCGATCAGGCCGGCTATGGAACCTTCCAATGTTTTGTTCCAAATTCTAAGCTTGCCAAATTTTCTGCCATATAATGCTGCGGCAGTATCGCCAACAGCGGTAAATAATAATGCCAATACTGCAATCTCTTTAGGAAAAATTGCAACTGAAAGAAATGATCCTATTAAAACATAACTTGCACCCGTTAATTTGCCGTCAAGTTCGTGTGGTCTTAGCATTCCATTAAATAATTTTCCAAATATCTTTGATAGCCATCCATACCTAGTTCGTCCAAAATCAATCATGATAAACAAAACTGAAGTGATACCAATTAGTATAACAATCCAAATTCTTGGAATATTTAAAAACAGGTAGACTAATGGAATTATGGTATTAGCACTTAAATGAATAACCTTCCGGATTATTTCTTGTCGCATTGAGCGTTAATTGTCTATCATTTGATCGAATATATCTTGTAAGTCAAGTACACTCACAGTTATATCAATAGTTTGGGGATTTTTTAAAATTGTACCAGCCTTGATAGATTGATCAAGAACTGTATATGGGATCAAATCTTCATTTTGTTTGTAATGGATTTTACCGATTCTTAAACCGGATTTTCGCAATTCTAGTTCTGCGGTTTCCTTACTTAAGCCAAATAAACTTGGAACTTGTATATCATTTGGTGAACGTCCCTTGCTGATTACCACTCTAACACTGTATCCTTTTGGAAGCATATCGGTACTATCAGGTATTTGGTTAACAATAACACCGTTAGGATATGTAACACTATATTCTTTTGAAATAGCGCCAATCTTTAAACCAACCTTATTTAATAGTAATTGCGCGCTGCGCTGCGATTGTCCAACGATATTTGGTACAATCACCAATTTTTCAGTTTGTGATATTTTAAGTCTTACTGTTCTGCCTTTTTTAACAATAGCACCTGGTTCAGGATGCTGGTTTAAAACGATATTTGATTCGACTTCACTAGTATAAATGGTATCAGTTACTACGCCTTTAAATCCGGAAGTTTTAATCATTATCATGGCAGATTTAATATCCATAGACACAACGTTAATCAGTTTTTTGTCCTTTCCAAGACGCACATAAAACGGCATAATAATTAATTCAAATAAAATAATTATCAGTACTATAATTACACTAATTGCGACAACGTGTTTAAATATTTTTTCCATCATTCTCTAATCATTTTTACAGCAAACATACCGTCCATTTTAGTCTTTGGAGGAAATATTTTAAGTGTACCTGTTTCATCAATTAAATGTGCCAATTGCTAATTTATAATTGATACCATTTTGAAATGATCATGTAGTATTTATTATATTTATAAAATTTAAGACAAATTACTTTATATTTTTAGTAATATATACTGTTCAAATTTAATTCGATTTTTTTATAATTGATTTATCGATTATTACAACAATTTGCTCATGTGTTGATTTCATTAATTTCCGAGCATCATATTAATTTGTAATTTTGTTCCACGTAAAAATTCTTCAACTTTCATTCGTCTTTTGCCCTCAATTTGTACTTCACCAACTTCTAACAAGCCTTTACCAGTCTGTATTGCCAATTGATTTTTACTACATATTACAATTTTGCCGCAATTTACATTTTCTGATAAATTATCTAATATTGATGAGGAAAATATTTTCATTCGTTTGCCATTAAATGCTGTTGTAAACGCACCTGGCTCTGGTGAAAACGCTCTAATTAAATTATGAATTTCATTGGCTTGTTTTGTCCAATCAATTTTATAATCATCTGATGTGATTTTTGGAGCTAGAGTAACTTTAGATTCGTCTTGGGGTGTTCCTGGTAAATTATTTGTTTCAATCCCATCAAGTGTTTCCACAACCAAATCTGCTCCAATTTCACCTAACCGACTAGCGAGCGTTCCATAATTATCTTCATTTTTAATTCCAACGGTTTCTTGTAATAATATATTACCGGAATCAATATGTTTGGATAAAAAAATTGTGGTTACTGCCGTCTGTAAATCACCGTTGATAAGTGTCCGTTGAATTGGTGCAGCACCACGATATTTTGGTAATAACGAGGGATGTAAGTTAATTGCTCCATATTTTGGTATAGAGAGCAATCTGTCTGATAATATTTTATAGGCAACCAAAACAAAAATATCCGGTTTCATCCACGATAAGTATTGTAAGAAATGTTTATCATTTAATTTGGGAGGCTGCAGCAACGGAAGCTCCATCGCTTTAGCGGTAATACCGACAATAGTTTCTTTTATTTTATTTCCTCGACCAATCCGTTTTGGTGGATTTGAAACAACAGCGATTATTTTATGTGATGATTCAGATATACGGTGTAGACTTGGTACGGCAAAATCCGGATTACCCATAAATATAATTTGCATGATTTAACTAACCTTTAAACTCATTATAATAATATCTTATAATAAGGTTGTTCCGCTATTTCTTCTTAAATCAGAAAAGTGATAATCCACATTCTCCTTAATTTCCTTAAGCTGAGTCTTGTAACGCAATTTCGCAATTGAGCTTACATGATCAAGGATCAATTTTCCATTGAGATGATCAATTTCATGTTGAATAGCCCTTGCATACAAACCATCAAATTCTTGTTGATGTTTCGAACCATCAATTTTTTGATATTGCAGAGTAATAAATTCCGGTCGTTTAATTTCAAACTCCACACCCGGGATAGATAAACAACCTTCTGAAAATGTAGATTCTCCATGGGAATTAATAATTTTGCCATTTAAAAATTCGGCTGATTCGGTGATTCCATCAGTGTGTGCGATATCAATTATAAATAAATTTAAATCAATACCAATTTGATTAGCTGCCAAGCCAATTCCTTCAGCTTCGTACATTGAATCGTACATATTGGCGATAATCTCCGGTAATATAGAAAACTCCTGCACCGTTTTACATACTTTTCGCAATCGTGGGTCACCATAATTTACAATTTTCTTTACGGGCATTTATCTAAGCTTCAATTCTTGTATCTTGATCGGTAACCGAATCGGCTAAACCTGCAATCGAACTTTTAACAATACTTAAATTTGTATTTTTGTCAACCTTGATTACAACGATTTTACCTTGATTCTTTAATCCTACAACCGTTCCATGTACGCCTCCAATCGTTACTATGTGATCTCCTTTTTTTAGAGTTTCCAGCATTGATTTCTTCGCTTTTTGCCGTTTGGCTTGCGGACGTATCAGTAAAAAATATAAAATCAACATTATAAGGATAAAAGGCAATATCGAAAGCATTCCTCCGCTACCTCCACTTCCTTGAGTTGATGCATAAATAATATCCAAGTTATTCTCCTTTTTATTAAGGTTGAAAATTACCCTGTTTTTAGTTTAATCTCAAAGGCTACATTATTAGATGTTGTTTTTATGACAAATAAGCGAAATATATTACAAAATTCATTCTTTAATCGCGATGCGTGTGAAGTTGCTGAAAAATTAATTGGCAAAATCATCAGAAATAAATTTGGCGAAAATTGGCTCTCAGTCCAAATAATTGAAACTGAGGCATATTATATTAATGAAAAAGGGAGTCATGCTTCATTAGGGTATACTTACAAACGAAGGGCATTATTTATGCCACCCGGTACAATTTATATGTATTATGCCCGCGGTAATGATTCATTGAATATTTCATGTAGAGGAAAAGGAAACGCAGTATTAATAAAATCAGGAATACCTTATCTTGATAATATGAACTCCAACAATATGATAAAAATCATGCAAACAAACAATCCGACAAATAGCAATGGATATCTTCGCAATCCGATGAAACTATGCTCGGGACAAACACTGCTTTGCAGATCGTTAAGTTTAACCGTGACAGACTGGGACCAAAAACAATTTGATTCAAATCAATTTTTTATTGAAAACGTGAGTATTCGACCTAATAAAATTATTAGAACTAAAAGACTTGGTATTCCAGCAGGTCGTGACGAACATTTATTATATCGATTTATCGACTTCGACAATGTTAAACATTGTACTAAAAATCCAATAACAGTAAGGAAGAATCAATCGGGAATAGATTATTATATTATAAAAAACACTCAGTTTTAGATATAACCTAATTGTTCAATTTTTAGCAATATATCCTGTACTAATATTTCAGGGTCGGTATCTTCTGAATTAATAACGATTTCAGCATTCTCCGGCTCTTCATATGGATCACTAATTCCAGTAAACTCTTTCAAAATACCTTGACGTGCTTTAGCATATAATCCTTTTACGTCACGTCTTTCACATACTTCTAAAGATGTATTAACATACACCTCGATGAATCCTCCATAATGTGAAATAATATTTCTTACCACTTGTCGATCAGCTTTGTACGGAGCAATAGGAGCACAGATTGCTATACCAAAATTTTTAGTTATTTCACTCGCAACGTACCCAATCCTTTGTATATTAATTGAACGATGTTCTTTTGAAAAACCAAGTTCACTAGATAGATGAGTACGAACCACATCACCATCTAATAATGTTACCGGTCGTCTGCCATCTTCTAACAGTTTTACCATTAATCCATTTGCCAAAGTGGATTTTCCTGAACCGGAAAGTCCGGTGAAAAATATTGAGAATCCTCTTTTATTAAGAGGGCGCCTAGTTTCTCTAAGTTCTTCAACAACTTCCGGATATGAAAACCATTCGGGGATCTCAAGACCTTTATCTAATCTACGTCGTAATTCCGTACCGGATATACTTAGAATTTTTGCATCTTTAGGTACTTCATCTATGGGACGATATTCTGCACGATCCTCCATATAAACCATCAATTTAAACGGTACCATTTTTATTTCGAGTTCTGCTTCATACTCTCTTAATAAATCTTGTGCATCATAGGGACCGTAAAATGGGTTTCCTTCCTTATCATTTCCAGGACTTGCATGATCACGTCCAACAATTAAGAAATTACAGCCATAGTTTTTACGTATAATTGCATGCCATAATGCTTCTCTCGGACCACCCATTCTCATGGCCAAAGGAAGCAAACTCAATAACACCGTTCCGTGGGGATATTTTGGCATTACCTTTTCATAACATCTTACACGAGTATAATGATCAACATCTCCCGGTTTAGTTAACCCTACAACAGGATGAATTAACACATTAGCACCAATTTCATTGGCAGCTCGCATGGTTAATTCAACATGTGCACGATGCATCGGATTTCTCGTTTGAAATGCCACAATATTTTCCCAACCATGCTTTATAAATTGTTCACGCAACTCCGATGGTGTATGCCTAAGTCCTTGATAATCATAATGTTTTGGAGATGTCACGCCTTCTAAAACACCACCAACATAAACAGCGTTTGTAAAATTCAATAAATAATCCACCGCCGGATGTGTCTCATTAACTGTACCAAAAACAGATTGAGCTTCTGCTTTTAAATCCGGTTTCCAAATATCTTCGATAAGTAAAATTGCTAACGGGAAGCCTTCTTTATCACGCAGCACTAACTTATCGCCTCGCGAAAATTTACCGGATATCTCTTTGGTTATATCAAGTGTAATCGGCATTGGCCATAAAGTTTCATCGGCCAAACGCATATTTTTTAATACAGAATCATAATCATTTTTATTAAAAAATCCTTTTAACGGAGAAAAACCACCATTTAGAATTAATTCTAAATCGCAAACTTGTCTATCTGTAAGGGTCCATGATTCGTAATTTATTAATAAACTCTTTAGTTCTTTTTTACGTTCTTCAGAAACGAATAAATTACATAGTTCGCCCCCGTGTGGTTCTATCAATGAAGTTGTCATATAAATTTCCTAGTATACATTAGTTAAAAATCGGCTCGGAATTTACTATTATATAAGAAGTATTTCTACTATCTTATCTAAGTATTATACTTATCGTTGTACCGGAATCAATCACAGATTCTTTAACAAAAATTTTACCTTTATGAAAATCCATTATAATTCTTTTTGTCAAAGATAATCCTATTCCCCAACCATATTTTTTTGTACTGTAGCCAGGTCGGAAAATATTCTTCCAATCTCTTTTGGGAATCCCCATACCAAAATCTACTATATTTATAATAAATCGATCTTCCTCCGTTGTTAAATTAATATTAATTTCACCAGCGCTATCCTGTGATGCATCGATTCCATTTTTAATAAGATTTTCAATTGCCCAGCTTAGTAATTTTTTATTACCATTAATAGTATATTGCGACGAATCATCAAAATTCAATTTGATTGAAACTCCCGAAACGCGGTGTTGCAGATACTTAATCACCGATTGTATTAGTTCAGCCAAATCCAATTTTTCAAACTTAAGTGCAGTGCCCATATCGCTAAAGCGACTACTAATTTCCTGTAATCGAGCTAAATCCAGGTCCATGTCCTTCACTATAGATCTTGAACGACTCGGATTAGTTTTCAACAGGTCAACCCAACCTAATAATGCTGACACAGGCGTACCTAATTGATGTGCCGTCTCACGAGCCATGCCAGCCCAAATATGTCGTTTCTCACTATTCCTAATCACCGTAAAACCAATAAATCCCAATAATATAAACAAACCGACTAATCCGATTTGCAAATACGGCAGCCATACTAATCTACTGATTAATCGTGAATCTCCGAAATGTAGATAACCGAATATAATTGTTTCATTTGTATCAGGGTTATTATAAACGAGTGCAATAGGATCATTTTGATGGTCCATGATTTTTTGGTACTGTAAAACCCTGGCAGCAGAATTGCTATTATTTGGTAAATTTCTCCATGATATTGGTTTCATTTCTACATCAGATTGAATAAGTGGGAATTGTACTTTCTGAATAATATTCTCAAATATAAAATTTAGATTCTCATCGCTTTCGCTTGTTGCGACTCCGGCAATTATTTCAGCATATAATTGTACAATTTCTCGATTATCATCTCGTAGATCTCGTACGATCCTCTGAGTAAAAAGTACAAATGCGGATACGAGAATTATTCCAAGAATGAATAATCCGGCTTTAATATTTACTGAATATTTATACCAATTCATTTGATATTTTTTGATTTTACTAATCCAAATGTTATTAAGCTAATTGCTAATATGAATGATAAAATTGATATCAATTTCCCCGTATGGAATACCGCTCTAACATATTTAAATTCAACAATGTGCTCTCCGGCAGGAACTACTATTCCACGAATTACACCATTTGTTTCGAATGTTTCAATTGGTTTTCCATCAATCTTTGCTTTCCATCTTAGAGGATAATGTACTTCACTAATTACAAGAAATCCTGCCTTTTGAGATGTGGTCTTCAACTTAATTTGATGAATAGAGGATTCATGTTCTAATACTATACCAGTTTGAGTAATTATTTCAGTGAGTGGTTCTTTAATATATGCATTTTGTGAAGGATCAAACGATTCACTTAATAGCTTCTGCCACAAAATATTTTGGTCAACTACTTCAACTTTATCAACGAACCAAGCACGCGGTAAACTATTTGCAATGCGATATATCCAAATTTGGATTGTTCCTGAACCGGTTTGCATTTTATCAGTAAATACCTGTTCCAAATCAGGATGATTTATTACTTGTGGACTAAGTATATAGCGGATATTCATCATTCGCATCAGCGGCAGAGTACTGATATTATTTGTTTTAGTTAAGAATCTATTATAAATGCCTAATTTAGCAGGATGATAACCACCTACTGACTCGATCCCGAATGCTTGTAATCTCGATTCACCAAAAAGAGGACCAACAGGATATACTCGATACGCTGTTTCATCTTCAGTTAAAAACTTGGTTATTTTATCGTGCTGGAAGTATCTTTTAATTGCTGTGCTGCTAACAAGTTGAGAAGCTCTCCCTGAATTCGGTTCGGGTTGTACTATTTTATAATCGACCAAACTAAGGTCAATTATCGCTAATGCACCAATTAATACTGTGAACATAACTTTACTGATGTTCTCTTTGATAAAAAAGAAATATGCACTAATTAACCCAATGATAAATAATATCATTAACCATGCATCGTTAATCCACATTGTCCATCTTAAATTATTTATTGCTTCAACTAGCCGTGGATCTTGCGTGCGGAGTTGTGCAAAACCGTTCGAAACTATTCCTTTCAGCCAACCGCTACCGAAAAGTAATATCAGTAATAAAAAGCAAACAATTCCTACAATCCACCAAAACCATTTTGGTATATCTTTCGAATTATATTCAATTATTTGTTCTAGTCCATAACATGCTAAAATTATAATATTAAACTGTACTATGATTAATATCATGCTCGGTATCCGGAATTTGCTGAAGTAAGGGGCAAATTCGTAAAATAAATTGTAAATAATTCCAAAATGACTACCAAACGAAATCAACAATGCAATTAAAGACGTTCCTGCTAAAAACCATACTACACTATTTCTATTCCTTATTAAAGCAAATACAGCCAATAGTATAAATATAATACCCATATAATTCGGATAATCAGTAAAGGGCATTTTTCCCCAATATGTTTGTCCTCCAAATCCATATGCCGAAGGAATAAAAAATGTAAGTATCTCTTTAGGATGAAATGACCAACTTGTGGCATAATCATAACTCGCTGAACCAGGTTGACCAATTGATCTAATAGATTCAGCGGAATACTGCAAACTGGGCAAATACACTAAAGCTGAAATACCGAGGGCAAAAATAATCGTAATTGCGAACAATGCACTTATTTTTAGCGCTTTTTTGCGCTGCTCTTTGTCAACAAGATACAAAATTATTTTATATAAGAATAAAGCTCCAATCAACATCCAGGTGTAATAAGCAATTTGAACATGTGCCCTCTGAAGTTGCAGACCAAGAATGATCGCTAAAATACCGACATCCAAAATCCTTTGCTTATCGAACAATCTAAGTGCCGCCCAAAATGCCCAAGGTATGTATGCTGCCGTCATTGCTTGGCTGCCATGACCAAATACTTCCATTGTTACCAAATATGGCATCAACATAAAACCGGCGCTGCCAATTATCGCAACAATTTGCGATATCTTCAGGTAGCGCAATAATACATAAATACCAAGCCCGGCAAATAAAAAGTGTAATAAATGTATTATGATTGCCGGAAAATGCAATAATTTGAAAATATATTGTGGAAAATATAAGTTACTCGTATTTGTAAACGATTCGGCTGTTGGCATGCCACTAAAAATCCACGGCTGCCACAGAGGATAGTCGCCAATTTCCTTTTGTGTTTTATCTAAAATTATTGCTGCTGCCTTCGGATTTAATGAGTCGGGTGAACCAAATATTTTACCTTGAAAAATTACCGGATAAAAAATAATGCACAACAACATCAATAAAACAGGAATTATGATAAATTGTCTTTTTAGTAACATATTATTTTCGAACACTTGGTTTTAATAGCTTGTTTTTAAGAAAATTCAGAGAACGTAAAAAATCTTTATCATCCTCATCAAATTTAAATAATAATAATAGTACTCCGTAAACAACAAAAATTATCACGCTCGATAGCACTAAGGTTATGATCGTATGATAGATCATTAAATTTGGTTTGATAAATTGCACTATTCCACAGGTTATAAGGCCGGCTACTATTGGTTTTAATATTTTAGAATTATACGGATTAATTTTTAGAAATATCCACGTTTCAATTAAGCGCGCTAAAGCGATGAACGTCATAGATGATAATGTCGCCCATGCCGCACCCATAATTCCGTACTTTGGTATTAATATTATATTTAAACAAATATTTAAAATTATCGCTGATAACGCATTAACTAAATTTAATTTTTGATAACCTGATACGACCAACGCTGTACCGCTTACTCCAAATACCGCAAAAATTGAAGTACCAATTGATAAAATTATCAATGAATCTGAAGATTGAAGGAAATCTGCTCCAAAAAGAAGCATAATTTTTGCAGAGAAAAGAATAATCAAGATTAATACAGGGATCACTAAAGTGAGGATCCATCTAGTTACTAATTTATAAATATGATGCATTCCAATAAAATTATCCTGAGCATAATATCTTGAAAACATCGGTGCAAATATTCCCGCAAATGCAATAAAAATTGATTGCTGTAAACCAGCTGTTCTAACCGCCGGATGATATAAACCGACGGTCTCAACATTAGTGAAATATCCTAACATCATTATATCCATCCAATGTAAAAGCGAACCTAAAACCATGGTAAACATTATTGGTAATGAATAAGTAAGTATCTCTTTATTGAAACTAATATTCCTGATATTTAATATATTTACACCAACTATTTTTTTGAGTAAATAATTTGCTACTATAAATCCAATAATACCTGTTAATAATGTCGGTAGAATTATTGCCATTTCACTTGAAAATGCAAAATACATAAAAACCATCGAGACAACTAATACTGTTGGATTTAAAATGTATTCAACAAAGATTTTGTATTTAAGTAATTGAAATCCTTGCGTGGCAAATGTAGCTATCATCATCAAGGCAGTAAATGGAAGTGAAAAAGCATAAACTATTAACACAATTCTCAATAAAGATGATTCTTGAAACACGTTTTCTACCAACCACTTTGATAGCAATATTTGAATCAACATGATAATAATAGAGAAAACAAGAACCATTTTCAATGTTGAACGAATATCATTTTTTATCGATTCTCGATCTTTTTCGATATCGCGCCTGCTGATATAGCGCATTAATCCGACATTGGTACCTGCTTTACTGAGTACACCCGCTATATTAGTAATGGAATTACCTAACGAATATATACCAAGATATTGTACACCAACCAAGCGAGCCAATAATGCAGTAAATAAGTATCTAACAAACTGACCATAACCTATTCCCACGAATGAGATTGTAGATTCTTTGGCAATTTTTTGAGCAGGAGTAAAGTTTTTATTACTCATAGTGGAATATAGCCTGATATTCTAAATTATTATTTATATCTAAATCAGCACACATATTTGATAACTACGTTGAACCACTTTTTGGTAATTTTTTGAGCTTGTGTTTTAATCTCCATTAAAGTGACAAGAAATTATTTTTTGAATTTCCTCCCCTTAATTTCTAAGAACCACCAAATTTTGCTTCTTATTTTGGACGAAATCAATTGTTTCCCCGGAATTTTTTTTAATACCTTTATTACTTTATTAGGGCTAATCAATCCGGCATTATATTCTCGGCCTAATGTGGGAGATTGGAATTCTTTAATCTTCAAAAATTTATGAATATCATTCATGACGGATTTGGGGTCATTTTTTAAATCTGAGAGATTTAACTCCAATAAATCATTTTTATAATATTCTTTGTATTTTTTTAGAATTGAATTAAAGTCAGACCGATCAATATAAAACTGACTATTCAGACATTCTTCTAATGGTCGGAATTCATCACCACGCCTGACTCGACCTCTCCAACTTGATCTTATCTGCTCGTATCGTGGTCTTGTTATAGCAACTAATTTAGCATTTGGAAAATATTTCTTTGCTATATCTGCCATATCTGCTGAATAAGTAAACGATGGTGTAGCATGCCCTAAAATTTTATTTTTATAATCCTTAGGGAAATATTTCTTCATAAACATAATATTATCCATACCCTTTTCCCAATTACATTCTTTATTAAACGGCATAAATATTTGCGGATGATTTCTAAGATGTTGGAATAAAGTTGTCGTTCCACAACCCTGAAATCCGATTATAATAAAATCGACACTTTCTCTCAAGAATTCTCCCCTTTGAATAAAATATTATGAATTAATCGACTAATTACTTTTGAAGGTAAATATATTAATAGAAAAAAGATATACCCACTGATCTTCTGTAATGAACTCGAATATTTTGAAAACAGTATTATCAATCCTTTAATTTTTTTCAGCATTTTATCGATAGATAATTCACCACCAATACTTGCGGAAACTTTATGCCAGATCATTGAACTCGGTTCAAATAGAATATTTTTACCACTCGCCTTTACACGCATTGATAAATCTACATCCTCACCGTACATTGAAAAATTTGTATCAAAACCATTGAGTTCACTAAAATCTTTATAGCGCATTGCGAAACAGCAACCTGTTGCATAATCGGTGAATTTTGCAATCATAAGAGATGCTGAGTCTTTATGCCTAATTCCTTCATGGTAAACCAATCCAAGCCATAAATTTACTTTCCCTCCTGCATACCAAATTCTGTCTTTTTTATCAGCATAATATATTTTAGGTGCTGTCTGGCCAATCTGCGAGTTTTTCTGCAAAGGCTTAACCAGGGGTTCAATAAAATATTCATCAACAATTGTATCATTATTTAAAAATATTATATATTTTGGATTCTTATTTTGGATGAACTCAAATCCAGCATTATTCCCTGCAGCATAACCAATATTTGATTCTAATTGCAAAATCTCCACAGCCGGATATTCATTTTTAATGATATTTACCGAATCATCACTGGAGCCATTATCTACAACCAATATTTTGTAATTATCATATTGAACTTTTGCTAAAGATTTTAAGCAATCGATAGTTAGACTACTGCCATTCCAATTCAGAATAACTATATAAACCAAAGGATTCATTCCGATGCCAATTCCATAAGGTTGTCGATAAATTTTCCCCATGAAAATAATTGTTTATGAACCCTAATATTTTCTGAAAATTCTTCAAATTTATCTTCTTTGAAATATTTAATGATCGCTATTGCAAATTCATTTGAGTCAGGCTTAACAACATAACCGGTTTTACCATTTGGTACAATTTCCGCTAAACCGCCAACATCGCTGATTACCACCGGTCTGTCAAAATTGTAAGCAATTTGTGTTATTCCGCTTTGTGTAGCTGTACGATACGGCAATGCTACAATATCCGTAGCGGAAAAATATTCTGACACTTCATCGTCTGAAATGAATTTAAATCTAAAATCAACTGAATCTTGTATTTTAAAATTTTCAACTATAGCATAGTATTTCTCTGTTTTCTCGTAACATTCACCTGCTACAATTACAATAAAATCATCGAGTTCCTGTTTAATTTTAGGAATACTTTTTAATAAAATATCCAATCCTTTATATTCCCGGATCAAACCGAAATATAAGATTACATTTTTAGCGTTTATGTCTAAATTTTTCCTCGCAATTTCTTTATCAATAGTTTTTCCGAAAATATTATAAATAGGATGTGGTGTTAATTTATACTTTGCGTTTGGTATAATTTTTAATAAATCCAATTTAACCGATTCGGACATTACTACAAATCGATCAACTTTTTTCATTAAATATTTTGTGAACAATTGATTAAAAACGCGATTTTCATGCGGAACCAGATTGTGGCAAATTACGATTATTTTCACATTTATTTTTTTCTTTAACGACACCGAAATTTTTCGCAATGCCGGTGCAAAAAACGGCATCCAATAATGAATTACAACGAGATCAGGCTGGAATTCGATAATTTTATTAACAGTCTTACTCCAAGTAAACGGATTGATTGAGCTTAATATTCGTTCACTTTTTGGAGATTCACTAAAATTATCTTTGTACTGTGTTTTTCCTGGAAAGAGGAATTTAGGATATTGTGTCGAATAATTGATTATTTGTAATTCATGTGCTATATCCAGTTCATGAAATAATGCTGTGTTAAAATCTGAAATTCCTCCGCGGAATGGCGGAAAAGGACCTATTAAAGCAATACGCATTAATTTAAAATCGGATTCTGAAAAACTTAACTACCAAGTATCTTCTTTACCCGGTCTTCGCGATCTTGAGTTGTTTGAGCAACCATTTCCCCGATTAATCCAATTGAGAAGAACCATAATCCTAACACAAATAGCATAGCACCAAATAACATCATCGCAAAATGTTTTGCGAAGGGATGCTGTAAAAATATTTTCAGGTATATAACGTACAACTCACTAAGTAATGATGCACCGATACAAAATAAACCGAATAACCCAAATAAATACAAAGGTTTTTCAGTGTAGCGATTTAGGAAAAGTATAGTAATTAAGTCAAAGAACCCGTGAAACAGCCGCGAACCGCCATATTTTGTTTCACCATATTGCCGCTTATGATGTTTTACCGGAATCTCGGTTACGCGAAATCGTTTTTGCCCAGCTAAGGCCGGTACATACCGATGTCGTCCTCCATAAATATCAATAGATTTTACTACTGTTCGACGATAAATTTTCAAACCGCAATTCATATCATGAACTTTTACATCGGTAATTAAACCGGTTACAAAATTGGCAATTTTTGATGGAATCCGTTTTGTCCATGGGTCTTTTCGATTTATTTTCCAACCGGTAACTAAATCGTATCCTTCCTCCAGCTTAGAAATTAGATTTGGTATTTCTTGTGGATCATCTTGTAAATCCGCATCCATTGTAATAATATAATCTCCCGTGGCTACTTTGAATCCTTCCGCCAAAGCTGCTGATTTACCGTAATTACGATGCAATTGTACAAATTTAAAACCGGAATCATTATTGACGATTTCAGTTAGTAATTCAATTGAGTCATCCGTGGACCCATCATCAATAAATAGTACCTCCCAAATTTGATAATCTTGTAATACGGTCTTTAATGATTTAGCTAACTGATTTAATGAATCCTTTTCATTATATGTTGGAATTACTACAGATATAGACTTTGCAACTGAATCAGTCAACGGATTCTTATTATTGAATGTTGGAATTATTTTGGACATATCAATTTAATGGTGCTTTTTCAGGAATTCCCTTTAATAATTCAAGATTTGTTTCACCATAATCTCTTCCAAATATTTTGAATTCGACTATTGTACCAATAGAATCAAAATTAAATATTACCTTATCCAATACCATTCCAAATTGTGTTCCGGTCGATTTAAAATTTACTAAGTTTAAATCCCTTTCAAAACCGGATTTTTCATTTGATTTTTGAAACCTAGCCGGAATTTCTCCCCATAGTATTTGAGCAATATCATAAGATTTCAAAATTTTAAAAATTGGTATTGCATTGTCTACATCAGAATCATATTGAAGATTTTTTTGCATTTCCCAAAGTGTTATTTCACTTGGCAAAGCTTGGACAAAAAGTACTCTTCTCCCGAAAATATCTTTAAATTGAATGAAGGAACTGTCGTTTTGCGTAGTGAACGAATAATTTAATTTCCAGGGCAGTTTTCCTTGAGCGGTCATTACTCCCCTGCCTTTACAAGTAACATATTTACGTTTTAATTCATCGTATGACAAATCAACAATATCATCAGTTACAATTTCAGGTGTTTGACTACAATTGATAATAATAAGTACGTTTGCAATCAGTAAAATTAATAATCTAAAAATCACTTAATTTTTCAATGAGTTGTTGGTTTTCCAGATCAAATGATAATGCTTTTTGATAAAATTCCTTCGCTTCGGTCATCTTTTCCATCTTAGCTAGTATATCGCCCATATGTTCTAATACTTCTGCATTTTCATTATCAATTTTTAACGATTTCTCGATATATTTATGAGCTTTTTTAGTATTACCTATTTTAAATAAAATCCAGCCATAAGTATCAAGATAAGCTGCTTGATTTGGTGCTAATTCAATCGCACGGCGGGAATATTTTTTAGATAATTCAATTCTCTCACCCCTTTCAATTAAACTGTAAGCGTAATTATTAAGAGCTTGTGCATCCGTACTATCGGTTTGAATTAGGTGTTGATAAATTTCATCGGAGATTGTCCAATTATCAAGATTTTCATTCACAATTGCCAACGCATGCAAGGTATTCCGTGAATTTGGTGCAATTTGCCGAGCATTATCAAGATAAACAGCTGCCATTTTGTAATTCTCTGCAAGATTAAAACTTATACCAAGCAAATAATTTAAAGAATATTCTTCAGGGAAATCCGCAGCGACTGGAGTTAATATGTTTATAGCTTTTTCAAAATCATCTTGGTCAAGTGCTATTAGCGCACTATTTATAAATCCCTGTGGACTTTCCGGATAAGCAATTATCATCTTATTGGCATATAATTGAGCTTTTTCATATTCATTGTTACCACGATGATATGCCGACAAAAAAAGTAAACCGGCCGTGTTAGTACTGTCAACCTGTATTATTTCCTGAAAAATTTCTAATGCATCATCATATTTTTCCAGCTCGTTATATAAAATCCCTAATTGAATTAAACTTTCTATCGATGAACCTTCAATTGTAATTATCTCTTTGATCAACCCGATAGCTACATCAGGCTTATTTAATTGAACGTTTACATCAGCATAGGCACCTAAATACTTTACATTTAAGCTATCCGCTGCAATTAATTTTCTATAAAATTCACCAGCTTCATTAAAATTTCCCAAGCGATGCGTCAAATCAGCCGCTAGCTCTAAAGCTTGGAGAGTATTATTATTTAACTCGAAAATATTTATATAATATTCAATCGCTTGATCATATTTTTTTTGAATTTTTGCAAGGTCACCGAGGGCAAATAAGTAGTCTTCGCTTTCGGGATTTAATTCTAATAAAATTTTATATTCTTCCTGTGATTTGGAAAAATTCTGAAGTCGAAAATACTGTTCAGCCATTACTTCCCTAATTGCGGTATTACTTGGATCAATTTCTATAGCAGTTTCCAAATATTCCATAGATCTATGGGGTTTATTCAAGTTCCAATAGCATTCCGCCAATGAAACGTAGATTGAACTTACATTCGGTTCCAAGCGTTGAGCTTCTTGCAATTCAACAATAGCCATCGCAAAATCACCTTGATCTAGGTATAATTGACCATCCATAATGTGCCCTAAAACTTTATTATCAATTTGATCCCATTGCCCTGATTCTGAAGTAGTCTCATTTTGTATTTTTTTAGAATTATCTTTCTGTAGCATCGATAATTGGCTACAACTATTTATAAAAATTATACTTATAAGTAGTATCCAAAAAACGTTTCCTCTTCGGTTATTATAATTATTCAATCTAAACTATCCTTTCTATTAAATTAAAATGTTATACACTAAAAGTATTCCCGCCATATCTTTTGGCATTGTACATTGCTTTATCAGCTGTGTCAATAAGTTTTTGTACTTGATCTGAATCATTAGGAAATTCTGCCATCCCTACGCTAACCGTAATTTTTATTCTTTGATCATTGAAAATAAAAACATTATTTGCAACATTGCTAACGATACGGTTAGCAATTTGTTCAGCTTCGTTTTTATCTGAATTAGAAACTACAATAATAAATTCTTCTCCACCATATCGCGCCACTACATCAATATTTCTTACACTTGAAGATATTAAATCAGCTATTTTCTTTAAAGCAATATTGCCGATTTGATGACCAAAAGTATCATTGATTCTTTTAAATTTATCAACATCCACAATAATTATCACCAAAGAATGATTAGTTCTCATAGCACGATTCATTTCAATGTCTAGGCGATTTAAAAATGCTCGATAATTCAATAACCCGGTAAGATTATCTTGGGTGGTATTTAAATACATCTTGTGATATTCTGTTTGCCATTGCAGTAAAACATTTAGCATTTGTGCAATTTTTTCAAGATAAAAAAGGGTTATCTCAGAATATTCCTTTTCCTCAAATCTTTCTATTGCAATACAACCTGAAATATCTTCATTGATTAAAATTGGAACAGCAAGTACCGATGAAACCTTACGCTTAGTTTTTTCATCATTATAAAACCGATATCGTTTACCAAAATCTTTTTTAATATCTTTGGAATTAATAATTTGATTCTCCCGTATTACATTTGCGAAAATTGAATTCTTAAGTGAAAATACTTCATCTCTACTGATATCAAGCGAATAACCATCAACCCATTCAACGCGCGCATGCTCAATATCTTGATAACTGACAATTATTGTGAATTTATCATATTTAAATATGGATTTACAAATTTCCACAACTTTTTCATAAATAATCGATTTATTTTCAGAAATATTTACGTTATTAGCTAATGAATTTATTTTTTCCTGTATTGTATGGTGTTTCTGAAGTGATTCAATATTATCAATCAATGATAATGATAACGTAACTTGATTGGCAAATTGTCGTATAATTAGTTGATCGCTAGACTCAACTCTTCTAACATCATCAACAAGCGCAAACAAACAGCCAATTGGAGATTTATTATAACTAATTTTTGAACCTAACAGACAATTTGAATCATTTGTTTCAATATCTGTGAAAAGTTCCGACCACTCATCTCGATATTCGTTTGGTTTAATTAGCAAAGTTTGTTCTTCATTAAAGATCTTATGGAAGATTTTATTTCTAATATTTATGGTATTGGGGAAATTTTTTGTCAAAGTATCTTGTAAGACAAAACCATTGCTTCCAGGGTCAATGAGATAAATTGCAAACTTAAATGACGGTTTAAACGTATTTAATTGTTCACCAATTAACTTTAAAGTTTTGTTGAAAGGAATTTTTGGGTTTTCATTTAATTTTGAATTTGGTAAATCCAAGCTTGGTTTAATTATTTTTACTTTTCCTTTATTGAATAATTCCCATAATAAAAATCCTAAAACACTAATAATTCCTGCCATAATTAAATAAACAAATACTGTTCCAAGCCCGGTATCAAAAAATAATAAAAATAATAAAATGACAACTAGGATTAGCAGTAATAAAATGTATCTGATATTTTTGTTGATTAAACGCATTTTAGATATAGAAATCCCTGTTATTCAAACTTACATCAACAACAGGGATAATCAAAGATAGATTGTCTAATTTACTGTGTTCTCACATAGTTAATTTTTTCTTCAAGTTCAGGGCTGATTTGTTGCAAATCTTTTTCGATTAAAGAACTGTCTTCTTGCACTTCAGCAACTGTTGATTCTGTAATTACTGGAGTCGTCGGAGGTGGATTCACAGGAGCAGACATTACATTATTAGTGGTTATTTGCGGCGGAATTGCTATAGGATTAGATGAGCCGCTTGGCATTAATTCGTAGCCGACAAAAACAATAGCTAAAACCACAAGTGACATTAATCCGGCGGTTAGTGGTGTAAAACCAAATATCATCGATTTACGCTTATTTTGCTGCACAGAAGCTACCTCGCGTTGACTAGCAACGCGTTGCTGTAATTTCACCATGAATTCATCGGATGTTTTTACCGCAGGTAAAGTTTTTAATTGTAATATTATTGAACGAATTGCTTCTATTTGCTCTTGCGATTCGGGATGCTCCGCTAAAAATCGTTCAAATTCTTTACGCTTAGCGATGCTTAAATTATTTTCAATATAATCTGATATATAACCTTCAAACTGATAACGATCCATCGATAGGCTACGCTCCTATTTATACTCCTTAAGTGCTTCTTGCAATTGCAATCTCGCACGATTTATTCTAGATTTCACCGTTCCCAGAGGGACACTAACGATATTACTTATTTCTTCATAAGAAAGTTCCTGAATATCTCGTAAAATTATTACAGTTCTAAAATGTAGCGGTAAAGATTTTATAGCTTCTTGTATTTTTTTTTCGGTGTATTCCCCTTGTATATATTCGCCTGTTTCTAATTCTACCGATGGTAATTCATAATCTTTGTTATCCAATCCTAAAGTACTCAAAGACGAAGTTTGTCTACGTTTTCTTTTACGTAATTCGGTTTTTGCTAAGTTCCCTGCAATTGTGTAAACCCAAGTGGAAAATTTGGCTACTTCTTTATAATAATGTTTATGTGTATAAACTTTTACTAACGCATCTTGGACAATATCTTCCGCTTGCTCTAAATCATTTACAAAACGATAGACAAAAGTCATCAATCTGTCTCGGTAACGATTTACGAGTTCGGTGTAGGCATTTTCGTCGCCCTTTTGGAAACGGGCGATGAGTTCTTCGTCAGTATAGCGGTATTTATCGATCATTATTGCCTAATAAATTGAAGAGGAATTTAGTCATTTCTGATTCATCGGAAACAGTTGTTGTTTTACTTCGAACATCAATTTCGCCAAGTAATTTTAATGCTAACTCCAGCTCTTTTCTTGAATATCTTTTAACATAATTTGGCAGATTTTTCACAATACTATTTGATAAAGGCACATATCCATCTCGACCCGGGATTACCTCCGGTGATAATTTAGCAAACAGTAATTCTTGAAAGAATGCTGTCAAAGGATAAATTAATGTTAACATCGTTTCATTTTGTGTGACAAGTGATAAACCAATTTTTAATGATTGATTTAAATCTTTATTTCCTAAATATTTAAAAAATTCCCAACGCTGATGTTCTCTTTTCCATCCTGAAAATCGGCGAACCAAATCATCGGTTAATTCCTGTCCTTCGTTCAACAAAATGCTTATTTTTTCAATCTCATTTGCGATATGTCCCACCGAATCACCCGCTATTTCTACAATTGTGCTGAACACTCCTGTATCCGTTTTAATGCCTTTCTCTCTTAAAAAATATTGAGCCCACTTTTTCATATCATTTTCAAAGGGCGAGCTTACATTTATTGCCGTAAAACGCTTGGTGAGTTCTCTTACCATCGCAACATTTTTCCCAAATTCTTCTAAAACTATAACCAAACAATTTGATTGAATCGGTTTGTCGCAATAAGCTAAAAATTCTTTACGGTTTTGTCCGCTAATTTTTTGCGGTTCCAATAAAATAAACATCTTTTTACTGCTGAATAAATCTGTAGCTGTAAGGTGTTCAATTATTTCCGGGCTTTTCATATCATCCGGTATTAATAATGTTTTGTCGGATTTAGAATTTTGGAAAAAATTATCAGCGATTTTATCAGATATAAATCGCTGTAAAAACTTATCGGTTCCCTGTAGTAAATAAACAGGTGCAATTCCACTGTTTTTTAAAGAATTCATTAGTTGTGTAATAGATTGATTCATTTAGAATTTGATTTATCTAATAAACTAACTAATACAATAGCGATAAATGCCAAAACAAAACTAACAAGGCGCTCGGTAATTGCAGTTTGTAAGATATTTATATTTGCCCAAATTATTGTTACTAGTGCACCTGTTAAAATACCGACAATAACGCCCCGTCTTGTTGTTCCTTTCCACCATAATGTCAAGATTAGTGCCGGTCCGAATGACGAACCAAGGCCGCTCCAAGCATAGCTTACAACCCCAAAAATCGTTTTACCGGATAATTGAGAAATAATCGCGATTATATAAGCAAAAACTCCAAATCCAATCGTTACCAATCTGCTCAAACGAACCATTGATCTGTCATCAATTTTTCGTTTTAAAAAACGATTATAGAAATCCACAGTAATCGCCGATGTCGAAACTAATAATTGGCTGTCAGCAGTTGACATCATGGCTGCAACTGCCCCGGAAATCGCTATTCCCGCTATCCATCCGGGAAGTAAATGCATCGCCAAGTACGGCATTGCTTGCTCGACATCAGGAAAAAATCCATCACCAAACAGCGCTAAAGCGACTATTCCAATTAAGAATGCTCCGGTAATACCGGGAATTGCCCACGCTACAGCGATCTTTCGTGCTGTTTTTATATCATCAGCACTACGAATTGACATATATCGAATGATTATATGCGGTTGACCAAAATATCCAAGTCCCCAGCTGAGTCCTCCGACAATTAACGAAACTGCCGCCCAACCCGTTAAGCCCATTGTAAGTGACGCTTGATTTCCACTCGCGTTAATAACACTTTGCGTAACTGAAATTCCCGCTTCTTTTAATTCAATAAATCCAATAATTGGCAAAAGAACAAGTGTGCAAATCATTATAATTCCTTGGATTAGGTCAGTCCATGCCACTGCAAAAAAACCACCCATCAAAGTATACGCAACAATAATTAAAGCGCCAATTGTGATTCCGGTTATTGGATTAATTCCAAATATAGAATTAAGAATCTTTCCAGATGCATGAAATTGTGCGGAAACGTAAAAAGCAAAAAAGAAAGCTATAATAAATGACGAAAATAATCTAATAATATTTGATTTATCTTGATATTTTCTATGTAGATATTGGGGAATTGTGAGTGCATCATATTTAGATGTTTCTTGTCGTAACCTATTTGCAATTATAAACCATGATGATATTATACCACTGATTATCCCAATAACTGTCCAAATTTCACCCATTCCGATTAATATTGCAGCGCCCGGCAATGCCAATATTAGCCACGCAGATTCACCGGATGCTCTCTCAGAGAACGCAACAACCCACGGTCCAAGTTTACGACCTGCTAATAAATAATCTTCCTGAGTTTTATTAAATCGAAAAGTGGCAATACCGACACCAATCAGCATTGTAAGATAAATGATGAATACTATACCTGTTACAGTCATGCTACATAATCCAACTTAATATTCCTATTAATATACAATAAACTCCGAACCAATGAAATTTTCCTGATCTAATTAATCCAAGTAACCACTTTAGCGAAATCCAACCTATAATTAAAGAACTTAAAAATCCAACTATTAGAACAGACCACGAAAGTGTTGGTTCACTTGATTCATTTAGATCTAACCCGGTCAATAATCCAGCTCCTAAAATTGTTGGAATTGCTAATAAAAACGAAAATTTGGCAGCTTTTTCAGGTGCAATACCAAGATGCATTCCTAAACTTATTGTAATACCGGATCTAGAAATACCTGGCACGATTGCCATCGCTTGAGCGATGCCAATTAGTAAAGCACTACCATTTCCGATATCCTTCAGTTTTGTTTTAATAAATTTTGTGGTCAACAAAATTATCCCAGTTATCATTAATGTTACTGCTACAATCCTAATATTTTCAAATGCTTCTGATATAACATCTTTGAATAAAAACCCAATGATAATAGCTGGCAGTGTACCGATAACTATTGCAAAAATATACTTTTGAGTTACTGCGGAATTGGTGGATTTTATTAGTTGCAAAATATCCGGCCAAAATATTATTAAAACACTTCCAAGTGTCCCCAAGTGGACGACAACTTCAAATACATTTCCTGCTATAGATATACCGAGCACTTTCTGTCCAATCACAAGATGACCGGAACTACTGATTGGTAAAAACTCTGTAAATCCTTGTATAATTCCTAAAAGTACTGCTTCAAATATTGTCATTTTTATTGTTTAATTTACTTGAATTTAAAACCATTGAGCCACAGAGTTCGCAGAGGAAAAATAAAATTATGGAAATTTATTATTAAAGCACTAATTCAGATTTCTGATTACAGAAATCCCATCATTGCAATCCCTCTGCCGGCTTTGTTGCCATCTCTTCGAAAAGAATGATATTGCTTTGAACAACACGTGCATTCCTTGATATCAATAATATTTTTATATTGAATATTCATATTAATTAATTTGTCAATGACGGCACTTTGTAGGTTCAAATGCGTTCTATCACCTTTGCCAATTATCTGAAATTTAGGATCGAATAATTTCCCAACTTCAGGACCAATTTCAAAACAGCATTGTCTAATTGATGGACCTAACAAAACTTCAATATCATTTGATTTTGAATCCAATATTATCATCTTTTCAATACTGTTTTCGATAATACCAGAATTTACTCCGCGCCATCCGGCATGTACTAAACCGATATTTTGATTTTGATCATCATAAAGATAAATAGGAATGCAATCGGCAACCTGAATTGATAAAACTAATTCTTTATTATTTGTTATTATTCCGTCAGTATCAATAATATTTCCTGCCTTGGTACAAATAGATATATTATTCGAATGAACCTGTTTTGGTATAACAATATTTTTATAATCTAATTTTAATATTTTTGCGAATTCAACTCTTTCAGCCGCAGTTGGTAAAGGATAATACTGATCTGTAAAGCCGGCAAATATAAACTTTTCAGAGAAATAGGATGAATAATCGGACCACGAATTTTTTAGCATTATTAATATTGAATATGTTGACGCGGTTTAATATACTCATCAAAGTCATATCCGTCGAATTGAACAATATTTAATGTAGAATTAACATTCTTACTACCATTAGCAAAATTATACGTACCGAATAATCCGTTAAATCCATCAATATTTGATAAAATATGCAATAAAGAATTATTTGAAGCATTTGCTTCTGTTAATGATTTCGTTAAAAGGTTATAGCAATCAATAGCTTGGTAAAAATAATCGGTATGTTTTCTATTAAAATTATTGTTTAAAAAGTCTACGAGATAATTATTATAATTTGATATTACAACCAATCCCTCAAAATGGGGTCCAATATTTTCCTTTCTTAAAACTTCTAAGTCCGACCAATTATCATTTCCAACAACAACTGCATCTAAATTATATGCAGGAAATTGTGCACCAATATAATCTAAATGCCCAGCGTGAATTGGCATATATATTGCGTCAATTGAACTAAGAATAATTTTTAATGAATCGTCAGCAGTCATTTCTTCTTCTTCAAATCTTTGTTCGGCAAGTAACGAATCAGGTACTGAATCCAGTAAATCCAAAGAGTCAGTTTCTGTGTCCAAAAAACCAAAAGAGTCAATTACTGTATCCAATAAACCCAAAGAATCGGTGGTATCCGCCAATACCCAAGCTTCCGCTCTAATAAATTTAAATTGACGATCTAAATTCATCGGGATACCGGAATACCATTCTACTATTGTTGGCACCATATCATAAGATTTTAGCTTAGTTGTAAATGCGTCAACTAAACTCTTACCAAATTTATCTGCCGGTGCCAGTACCGCGATGTTCTCCGCCTCAAGCATTTCAGCTATAAGTTGTCCTGCTAATTCTCCCCGTGTTTGTAAATCGGAATTCATTAAGAATATATTATCGGAAACTTCCGATAAACCGTTAATAATAGCGGTTGGTATAATCAACGGTATTCCGCTTGTTTCGGCAATGCTTGCGGCTATGATTGAGTTATCTGCGGTAATTGGACCGATCGTGGCCACAACGTTAGGATTTTTAGTTAAAGCTTGGAATGCTGCAATTGTTTTTAATTCATCACCAGCATTATCATAAACGATAAGGGATAAATCCATATTATTCGAATAATTATTTACTTCTGCATACTTTAGTCCTTCTAGAAATTCCCTCCCAATTTTTTCATCTTTACCGGTAAGAGGTAAAACAACACCTACAACTGCACGACTTGTTGTATTAAAATCTACTTTATCCTTTAGTTTCGAATAATATTCATGATTTATTTCTAATAAATCCTTTACATTTATTCGAGATAATGAATTGGCAGCTTTTGTCGGTTTTCCGGCTTGTAATTCAGTGTGTGCTTGGCATAATAATAATATCTGAATTAATTCCAGATCAGTTTCAATAGATAATAATTCTTCGGGAATATTTGGAGAAATTCCAAATTGCAATGACAGAAAAATGCGTTTTACAATATTTTTTTTATCATATTTGTCATAAATAATTTTAAATGCTTTAATATAAGTACGAAATGCTGCAGCATACATTCCTTCGGCGATAAAAATATCACCAAATGTAATTAATACATCAGTTTTATACACACTATTTGGATGATCATGCAACAAGGATTTACCAATTTCTTTACTTATTTGATAATTATTTAAATAGTACTTTACTCTCATAGAAAGCAGGGCAATATCTTCGCTGAAATAATCTTTTTCGGCCGTAGAAAGATTAGTTAAAATTAAATCCACGTCCTCATAATAACCATCATTGTATTGTTCAACCGCACTCTTAAAAGTATATTTGGGACGTGAATAATTATTATCATATACTTGTCCAAATATTGGAAAAGTTATCAGGAAAATAATCAAATATTTTATGGAATTATTCAACGGTGACGCTTTTGGCCAAGTTGCGCGGTTGGTCAACATTGCATCCTCTTAACACAGCTAAGTGGTAAGCAAGTAATTGTAGAGGTATGGAAACAAGGATTGGAAAAATATACGCATGAGTACTTGGCACAACAATCAAATAATCAGATAACTTTTCTATTTCTTTTGAATGTTTATCCGTAATTACTATTGTAATACCTTTTCGAGCTTTCACTTGTTCAATATTTGATAAAATCTTTTCGTACGTTCGGTCATGAGGAGCAATAAACACTACCGGCATTTTATCGTCAATAAGTGCAATTGGTCCGTGTTTCATTTCTGCTGCGGGGTATCCTTCGGCATGGATATAAGAAATTTCCTTTAATTTCAAAGCACCCTCAAGAGCAACCGGATAATTTAATCCACGCCCTAAATAGAGAAAGTTATTTACATTTTGAGTATCTTTGGCAACCACTTTCAATTGTTTATCGTCGGCAAGCACCTCTTTTATATATCCGCCTAATTTGTTCATTGATCTGGTAATTTCTTGTCCCTGTGATTTTGACAATCTCTTTTTATTCCTTCCTAGCATCAATGCAAACATTGACAAAACTGTCACTTGAGCTGTAAATGCTTTGGTGGATGCGACACCGATCTCGGGTCCGGCATGCGTATAAACTCCACAATCGGTTTCACGGGAGATGGAACTACCAACGACATTACAAATACCCATCGTTAAGGCACCTTTATCACGGGCTTTACGGATAGCAGCTAGTGTATCAGCGGTTTCACCCGATTGGCTAATGGCAATTACCACGGTATCGGGTCCGACAATCGTTTCACGATATCTAAACTCTGAAGCATACTCAACATGGACCGGAATACCGGCAAATTCCTCAAGCAAATATTTTCCAATCATTCCTGCATGCCACGATGTTCCGCAAGCCGTAATATAATATCGGCGAGCTGATTCTATTCTTGGTAGGAAGTCCTGTATCCCTCCCAAGAATGCAGTACCTTCTTCTACTCTTAGCCGTCCCCTCATTGTATCTATCACCGTATGTTCCTGCTCATGGATTTCTTTAAGCATGTAATGTGGATAATTACCTTTTTCTATTTGTTCAACAGACCAGTCCACCTTGGTTATTTTCTTAGATACTATTTTATTATTAAAAATCTTTTTAATAGTCAACTTGCCACTCGAAATAATAGCCATTTCGCCTTCATCAAGATAAACAACCTTTCGTGTATAATCGATGATTGGGGCAGCATCACTAGCGACAAAATATTCCCCTTCCCCGATTCCAACTACGAGAGGACTTCCAAATCTTGCAGCAATTAATTTATCAGGTTCATCTTTGCTGATTAATACAATTCCATATGCACCAACTACCTTCTGTAGTGCCGCCCTCACCGCTTCTTCCAATGATAATCCGTTATGATTATATATTGAGGATATCAATTGAACAACTACTTCAGTATCTGTTTCACTTTTAAATTTTACCCCATCATTAATTAGGATATCACGTAAAGTCGTATGATTTTCAATAATGCCGTTATGAATTAGTGCAATAGATTCAGTTACATCCATTTGAGGATGGGCATTAATGTCATTTGGGATTCCGTGCGTAGCCCATCTAGTGTGGGCAATACCAATGTTTCCTTTGATGACTGTCCCATCAATAGAATCTTCTAATATTTTTACTTTTCCAGATCGTTTGATATAATTTAAATTGGCATTATCCAGTACAGCAATACCGGCCGAATCATAACCGCGATATTCTAAACGTTTTAATCCTTTTATTAAGATTGGTACGGAATTTTTATTCCCCAAATATCCAATTATTCCACACATATATTTCCTAAAAAAATTTTAAAATGATAATAAAAATTATTTGTTAAATTATTCCCATTCAATGGTTCCGGGCGGTTTTGATGTTATATCATATACTACGCGATTAATTCCGCATACCGAATTTACAATCTTATTTGAAATATTAGATAATATTTTGTCCGGTATTCGATACCAATCGGCCGTCATTCCATCTAAACTTGTTACAGCCCGCAAAGCGATGAGATTTTCATACGTTCTGTTATCACCCATCACTCCTACGGTTTTCACCGGAATTAGTACCGAAAAAGCCTGCCATATGTCATCATAGATACCTTTTTCCTGTAAAATACTAATAAAAATTTCATCCGCTTCCTGTAACATTTGTATTCTATCTTGAGTAATTGAGCCAAGTATTCTCACAGCTAAACCGGGTCCGGGAAACGGATGACGATTCAAAAGTTTATCAGGCAATCCTAATTCCGTACCGATTCTCCTGACTTCATCCTTGAATAATTCATTTAAAGGCTCAATTAGTTTTAATTCCATATCTTTAGGAAGTCCACCAACATTATGATGACTTTTAATTACTTGTACTGTTTTTATGCTGCCAGAACCACCACTTTCAATTACATCGGTGTATAAAGTTCCTTGAGCTAAATAATCTATTTGACCAAATATCTTAGCGATTTTTTCAAATGATCTTATAAATTGTTCACCAATAATTTTTCTTTTTTTTTCAGGATTTTTAACACCTTTTAGACGATCGAAAAATACTTCCGATTCATCAAATATTTGTATATTTAAACCAAGCTGTTCTTTAAGTGATCCTACACAATCGTGAACTTCATTTTTTCTCATCAAACCATGATCTATGATTACTGATATTGCTCTATTACCGATAGCTTTATTTAAAAGTACCGCCACAACCGATGAATCTACACCGCCACTTACAGCCGTTAAAACTTTACCTGATTTGCCTACTGTTTGTCTTATTTGGGCGATTTTTTCAGTGATAAAATTTTCCGCCGTCCAATTCGGATTACATTTTGCAATTTTAAACAAAAAATTTGATATAATTTCTTTTCCTTTCTCTGTGTGATCTACTTCCGGATGAAATTGTGTCGCATATCGTTTTTCGGATTTATTCTCTAAACTTGCAACAAATCCGTTGGACGATTCGGCAGTTATTTGCCAATTTTTTGGTAGTACTGATACTTTGTCGGCATGGCTCATCCATACTTTAGTTGTATTTGGAATAGCATCAAATAGGGTTGATTTTTTATTAATTTTTATTTTGTCAAATCCATATTCTCTTATATTGGACGTTTCAATCTTTCCACCATAATGCTGCACAAGCAAATGCAATCCATAACAGATACCGAGAATAGGTATGTCTAAATGGAAAATTGATTCATCATATTTTGGGGCAGAATTTGAATATACACTCGAAGGACCACCTGATAAAATGAGTGCTTTTGGATTTAATTTCCGAATTGTATCAGATTTAGTATTTGAAGGCAATATCTCAGAAAAGATATTTTGTTCGCGAATGCGTCGTGCAATTAAACGAGTATATTGCGAACCAAAATCAAGTATTACAACTCCTTGATTGTGGTGTGAATCCACTAAAATTCCCAACTTTGAAGTGTCTTTAAAAACAATTCATTAGTTAGTTGATAATGTATTGGTGTTATACTCACAAAATCGTTTTGAATTGCATATCCGTCAGTGTCTTTGTTAGTATCATTAATTATTTCACCCTTCATCCAATAGTAAAATTTACCATGTGGGTCTTCGCGTTTTTCAAATTGATCCTTAAATACTATCTTTCCTTGTTTTGTAATCCTATATCCCTTAATAATATCTAATGGAACATTAGGTACGTTTACATTTAGCAAAACTCCTTTTGGCAATCCATTTTTTAGTACCTTTTTAACTACAGTTTTCGCAACTTTTTGCGATGCATTCATATCACCACCTTTTACGGAATTTAAACTAATTGCAATGGATGGAATTCCAAGTATTGTTCCTTCGGTAGCAGCCGATACTGTTCCTGAATAAATAATATTACTCCCGACATTAGCACCTGAATTAATTCCTGACACCACAATATCGGGCGGTGATTTCATTAATGCCCGACCAGCAATTTTTACACAATCGGCCGGTGTACCTTTAACCGCAAATCCTACAAACCCATTCTTTCTATTAATTTGTTGTACTCTTATTGGATCAGTAATTGTTATCGCATGACCTACTGCGCTTTTTTCCGTGTCTGGTGCTACTACAGTTACTTCACCGATTTCTCGCATTGCTTCCCATAATGCATAAATACCAGGAGCAAAAATTCCATCATCGTTAGTAACAAGTATTTTTGGACGCATATTCAAGATAATATGTTTAATACAGTTGTTAAAGTATCTTTTAGTTCAGAACGTGACACAATTTGATCAATAAACCCTTTTTCTAATAAAAATTCCGAGCGTTGGAATCCTTCAGGTAAATCTTGACTAATCGTTTGTTTAATAACTCTTGGTCCGGCAAATCCAATTAAAGCTTTTGGTTCAGCAAGATTAATGTCGCCTAACATTCCGTAACTTGCCGTTACACCACCGGTTGTAGGATTAGTTAATAACGGTATATACAATCCTCCATTTCCCATAAATTTAGCAAGATTGGCACTTGTCTTCGCTAATTGCATCAGCGATAATGCTCCTTCCTGCATACGTGCCCCACCGGAAGCACATACAATTATCAATGGAACTTTCTTTTTATCAGCAAGCTTAATGGCTTGAGATACTTTTTCTCCAACGGCAGAACCCATACTTCCGCCGATAAATCCAAAATTCATTACACCTAGTACTACAGGCATAGCATTAATATTGCCTTCAAAGCATCGGATTGCCTCTTTTTCTTTAGTTTTATTTTTTGCAATTTTTAACTGGTCGGTATATTTCCTTTCTGCTTTGAACTTTAATTTATCAATAGAGGTAATATTCCCGAAAACTTCCCTAGCAGATCCATCATCTAATATTAATTTGATATATTCATCCGGTGTTATTCTAAAATGGTGCTTACAATGACGACAAACCGAATTATTTTTCTTCAACTCCGGTTTATATAATATCTCGGAACAGGATGGACATTTGATCCATAGGTCGTCCGGAATAGATTTCTTTTGTGAATCTTTAAATTTTTCTTCTTTTCTATGAAACCAAGCCATTTGTAAATGAATATTTAGTAATTAATTATTTAGAATTTTATTAGCATTCAATATACAAAATTTAAATAATAAGTATAAGGTAGAAAGTGAATATTGCAATATTCAAAAAATCAACCGATTTTAAAAGGCGATACATAGTTCGGTACCAATTTGTATGGTTTCTCAATTATCCATTTAGCATAATTTTGATGAGCTAACTCTCCTATCCACTTAGCTGACGGATTAATATTAACTACCCGATTTTTAATCGAACTATCTTCGAATAGTTTATCGCATCCATATTGGATAATTGTACTTTCTACAGCTATGTTTTTTAATTCGGTAATACTATCTAATTCATGTACTTTAATTTTAGCGGAAGTGAATATGCTATTGTTACTTTCGAATTGCTGAATAAAATATTTATTGCCGTGCGATAATAACATCACTACAATTTTTTGATTCGTTTTTCCATAACCATGCAGTAACGACTGAATAGTTGGAACAGGTACAATCGGTTTTTTATGACTGTAAGCCAATCCTTTAGCATAGCTTAGACCAATTCTTAATCCGGTGAATGAACCCGGTCCAATTGAGACAGCAATTGCATCCATTTCGGATAATATCAATCCGGTTTTGTTTACTAAATCATCGTAAAATAACGGTAGTTTT
>SDBT01001360.1_pt1 | contig 42899 bp, 31 predicted proteins | sample 2277101 | NCBI WGS metagenome assembly SDBT01 (sample SAMN10404973, study PRJNA504765) | marine sediment metagenome | isolation source: marine sediment core GS10_PC15, 103 cmbsf | place: Arctic Ocean: Southern Knipovich Ridge | collected 2010
CTGTCGGTGTAGAAGAAGGGCCGCTACTTGGGTCCGAGCACCGCATGTTTTCAGGAGCCATCGGTACTTTCAAGTACCGGCCGTCATCTTCATACCCTGTATTTAACGGAGAGGGTGGGATTCGAGCAGGCCCGAATCGCCAACCTTCTCAAGAACCTATACATACGACAAAAGACCAGTGGTTTCAAGGAGTTGGTAGCTCTCGAACGCTTACTTTTCTCACACGGTTTCTTACTGTCTTGCGATCAGATTTGAGGGCAACTTGAGGGCAACATACCCAGGTTAAATCTGCATTTTTTTTACGGACTGAAGCTTGGTGTGGTAGAGGTTCGTAACCATCGGCAGTTTTTTTGTTTGGCAGAAGGAATCAGCGACTACCATTCACATCCTTCGCCGTGGTCCGACTCAGCCCATAGCTGGCTGATCACGTCGGCGTACCACGGATTCATCTCAACGGTTCGAGTACGCCAGTCGTTTAGTTCAGGCATCATCACAACCAATAAAACATTGACATTTCGAGAACATTCGTATAAAAGAGAATAATCAAATGCGACATCTCAGTGTTCGCGACGTCCTGCGATGCTAACACCTTCTGAGATTTTTGAAGTGCAGATAAGGTTTGCCTCACATATTCCTTACTAATAGGGGAAGAACTTACATGGAAGATTTTGTATCAACAAAAGAATTCATCGGGGATATCCGATGCGAGCTTGAAAAGGGCTATGGATTCATCCCTTTAATTGGCAGCGGATTCTCCGTCTCGTCAGGTATTCCCACAGGGCAAGAGATCGGCGAGTACCTTTGCTACTGTCTTGAAAGGGCATTAAGGAAAGAGGATCCTTGGAAGCCGTCCGAGCTGAAATGGCCGCCATTTCACAAAGCGAAGGGAAAAAATGGGGTCGATCTCGCTGTTGAGATATTGAAGAAGATTAAGGATAAAGGATGGCCAAAGAAGGATCCGGATCTGCTGAAATTGGAGGCGATCGGATCCCTTGCCAGTTGGCGTACAGCCCTTCAATTCATTTCTCGTCTTCGCCATTCCGAAGACAACGGAATCTCGCTTGTCGCACCCGACTATCGGATCGTGGATTCCTTCTTTCTGCATATAACTCGCGGACGACACCCCGGCGTGAATCATATGATGCTCGCACACTTGGCTAGTCCTCTTCGAACAGAAACTATCCTAACCACGAACTTCGATTCCTTGATTGAGGAGGCGTTTTTGAGGCTTGGAATGCCCTTGGCTACTTTTGATGTACATCAGCGGGCGTATCTACCGCATGCCAGACACGTCCTCGAGCAACGGTCGATCGTAAAGCTGCACGGCGGCCGATATGGCTTGCGTGCCGATTTCTCGTTGGATGAGAAGCCACTGGAGGGCGAGCAGGAGACATTTGCAGGTTATTTCAATCAATGCCTTGGCACCGATAATAAGACAAAAAAACACCTTCTTGTGTTTGGCGTATCTGGTTGGGACGCGCGTATTGTCGCGTTGATACAGAGCGTTATAGAAAAAATTCCGGATTTGAATATCTACTGGAGTTGCTATCGTAAAAAGGAGGTTAAAAAAATCCATACTCTTTTCGATGGAAAGTTTAACTCCAAAAGTTCAGGAAAATTGGTAGTGGGAGTGCAATATGATTTGGGGGCATTCTTTCTTGAACTCTATCAGCGACTATGTCTTTCGTTACCGCCGGCCGGGGCAGATTACCCAGCTTTGTGGCGTGTACCTCCCATTCCCCGTGAAAAGAAGCGCAAAAACTTTGCTCTTCGGAAGAAAGAACTCTGTGGGTTCATCGAGAAGAAAATCGAAGCAGGACAGGAGAAGAAAAAGAATGTGCCTCCTATCTTAGTTGTGGACGGCCCCACTGGCATGACTTCATTGTGCTCGCAAGTCTATTATGATCTCAGTGGCGAGTACTATTGCGTGAGGCTTGACCTTGATGATTTTATGGAACATCAAGAAGTCCTTATTGCCATTCTGAACGACATGGCCAGGAAGCTTGGCAGCAATGCTTTCGTTCCGCTGTTGTCAACGGCCAAGCCTGAGAGTTTTGCAAGCTGTATTAAGGGCTACCTTGGAGCCTCGCATCGGAGTTTCGTGATTTTCCTGAACGGTCGCGATGGACCAGGTAAGAATGCTGGGCTAGTTCCTCAGCTCTGGAGTGATAATGAGCAGATAGCTTTATGCAATGCCCTAAGCAAACTCCGCCAGCCGAACATATTGTTCGTTTTGATGGCCGCAGAGAAACAAATTCAAAGGATGAGGGACAAGAATCTATTCAAATCCAGAGGTATTTATGGTAAACTCAACTTTGTTTGTAAGAATTGGAAAAGGGAAGGTCCTTTCATAAAATTCGATGCCAAGAAAGCTATCAAGAAGGTCATCAAGGACCTCAAGGGCCTCGTAAGATCACAAATAAATCTTCAAGAGAACAAGCCAATTCGTTGGCAAATACGTTTTGTGTATGCCCTAACTCTTTTCAGGTACCCTCGCCATCCCGCAGCATTGTGCTCGTGGGCCCTGATCAGACCCCCTGAACCATTGAGCTATGATGGAGTGGATTACGATTTCAAGCGAGCCACAGATGGAGACAAGCTGCTCTCGAAATTGAAAGAAGCAGAAGCTGTCTGCGATAAGCCTGGAGGGGGCATCTGCATTCATCGCGATGTGCGTGAGCCGCTGCTGAAGGGGCTAGAGGAACAGTGGCCAGGACTAAAGAAGACACGAGCTACGTGTCATCAGGCAATTGCTGATTGGTATGTCAAGCTCTTCCGCTCCTCAAACGATCCTCTGGCCGCCTTCGAGTCCTTGTATCACCGCTTGCAATGCGTGAAATTCGCTCATGAATCCACAAAGGATAAAGAGGAACAGAAGCGTCTTATTGACACTTGCTTTGCTGAAATGACAGCTACACTCCGGCTTGCGAAACCCCAGATTCTCTCCTGTGGATACTCTGGGACTCCCCAAAATCTAATTGGTCAGATCAAGATAGAAATAGCTAAACTCAGAGACCATGAGGTCAAAAAATCAATTCACTTGCTAGAACTAGAGCAAACATGTCTGCAACTCAAGCTTGAGTTCCTGACAATCACTATGCAATTCAATAGAGCCCTAAGAGTTAACAAGGAACTAGAGAAACTATTATAACACATTTGGAGGAATCGAGTGAACTACGAAAACGCCTATAACGAAGCTAAGTTTCTCGCAGGATTACGCCGTTATGGAGAGGCTGAGGAGGCATTCCACAGTACATTTAATTCGCTCGAATTACATGTAAAAGACTGCCGGAGCCTAGAGAAAGGCAACGAGATCCGTCATCTCGTGCGCAGCTGGGCCAAGGAAAATGGATCGGATTCAAGCAAGGTAGAAGCAGCGGTCAAGCTCCTAAGGCGATACTTGTTCCTTCAGATGCTCATAGCTCAAATCTATGAGTTAGGAGAGGAGGAAACAAAGAAGCAAACTCGTTGGGGCTATTGTATGATCACCTATGTATTAGCAACTGAGTTGATGAGAAGTCTTGACGATATCGAAGTACTGCAAATAGAGAACGCCTATATACGCACTCACTATGGGGTACTACTTGGTAAGGCAGGAAGATGGTACGAGGCGCATCGCCGGCTTGATGAAGCCGCAGCATATTTGTCGCGGTCTATGACACGATGCAATTCCCCCGTTTCATGGGCCATCATCGATTTGCATCGCGCTGAAGTATTTCTTCTAAGTGCACAGAACGAACTGAAAAAGAACAGCACTATACTCCAAGATCCCGAGGTCAGAAGGAAATCATTGGCATTTCTGAACAGTACCCACCAACTTCTGGAGCGAGCCAAAGAGAGGCTGACCATAGAGCAACGCAAGAATGTGTGGTGGTGGACATGGCTGTACGAACTTCAACTGACTGCTTGCGTGTGTGTAGCGAAGTTGGGCTGCCACCGTGAAAAAGCCATCCTGAAAAAGGAGGGCACCAACCACTGTCGCTTCGGTTGTGAGGAGGGAATGGAATGCGTTGGGTCACTTCGAAGGGGCCAACAACTGAGTGAGTTGGATCCATTTCGTCAATCCAGATTGGTTAGTTTGTTTATGCAGTTCATGAAATACCGGAAGAAATGCAATAACCATTATGACAAGACCATAGAAACACATTGCAACACTCTCCAGGCCGCAAAGGAGAGTTTGCAAATCGCAGTGGACCGAAGAAATGATGATAATTCCAATAAAAAGCAGGACGAACGGGTGAGTGACTATGTCAACAGTGTGCTGGAGAGTGCAAAAAAACAGCTAAACACCCAGCTTTAAATCGTAAGCGAAAGTGGCAGAGGAAATGGGGAAAGCATGGCTTTTCTTTCGAGCGACGTGGCTTTTCAGTTGGAAATTGCGCGGTTCAGGGCCTCCTCTGCCATGTAGCTGCTGCGGACGAACGGGCCGGCGATAACGGTTAGGCCCATACTCCTTCCTTCGGCTTTCCAGGCGGCAAACTGTTCGGGTGGGATGAATCTGTCGACGGGCAGGTGATCGGCGCTCGGGGCGAGGTACTGGCCGATCGTTACGATCTCGCAGCCTACCGACTTCAGGTCGGCCAGCAGGGCGGTAACTTCTGCATCAGTTTCGCCGAGGCCTACCATGAAGCCGCTTTTAATATGTATGGGTTTGCCATCGAACTGGCTGGCAGCTTTTAGCAGGTTCATGGATCGGTGGTAATTAGCCTGCGTCCGAACGGTTGGGTAAAGCCGGGCTGCGGTTTCGATGTTGTGGTTTAGCACGTCAGGCCCGGCGGTAAGGACGGTTTGGAGAGATTCTCTACTTCCTGCAAAATCCGGGATCAGCACTTCGACGGTCGAATCAGGCAGAGCTGAGCGGATTGCAGCGATGGTATCGGCGAATATCGACGCGCCGCCGTCGGGAAGGTCGTCGCGCGTAACGGAAGTTACCACGACATGACCGAGGCCTAGTTCGGCTGCCGCCGTTGCGACAGTTTCCGGCTCGTCGGCTCGCGGCAGGGAGGGCTGGCCGTTGGTTACCCCGCAATAACCGCAGGATCGCGTACATGTATCGCCGAGGATCATGAACGCAGCAGTCCCGCGTGCAAAACATTCAGGGCGGTTCGGGCACATAGCCTGCCTGCAAACGGTATTGAGGCCTAGCTTGGTGATCTGGTCTTGGACCGAAGCGATTGAGTCGCCCGTTGGGATGCTCTTTTTTAGCCAATCAGGCAGACGGCGTTTTTTGTCCGGTGAATCATTCATTACAGATCACCTGGAGATACAAATTCCGGCTCGAATGAAAACACGTGACAAAAACTCTCTATCAGTTGCTCTCTTACCTGCGCGATACTTACGTTCGAATCAGTTTCGGTGTTGATGGATTTGACTCTGCAGCCCTCGATGCCGCACGGGATGATCGTATCAAACCCAGACAGGTCATTTTCGACGTTGATCGCCAGGCCGTGGAATGCAACCTGCCGTGAGACCCGCACACCGATTGCAGCTATTTTGCGGTCGTAGACCCACACACCGGTCAGGCCGGACCTGCGGATCGCGGTGATATTGAACCGGCCCAGCAGGTCGATTATCGTCTGTTCCAGATCGCTGATATAGTTCGCTACGCTTTTGCTGCGGTGGGGGAGTTTCAGGATCGGATAACCCACAAGTTGGCCCGGCCCGTGCCAGGTAACATCCCCGCCGCGATCTGTACAGCAGACTTCGATTCCTTTGGCGGTGAGCGCAGTTTTGGATGCGACGATGTTTTCGGCCGAGCCTCGCCGGCCTAGGGTTATCACAGGCGGATCATGTTCGACGGTAAGCAGGTACGCGTTTTTGTCCGCGCCAGTTTTGATTCGCTTAGCGAGATTGCGCTGGACCGAAAGAGCATCACTGAAGCTCACCCGTCCCAGGTTGCATACCTTCAGGGTTCCCATCGGCTAGTCCAGTGAGTGCAGCCCCAGCCCCAATAGAGACTCGGCTGCTTCGCCAACGGCTTCGGAAAAACTCGGGTGCGGGTGGATCGTACGGGCTACGTCGCCTGCGGTAAGGCCAGCTCGAATCGCCAGGGCTAGCTCTGCAATGACATCTGTCGCGCGGCCGCCAATTACCAGCCCGCCCAGCAGCTTGTTGGTCTTGGTATCGGCGAAGAGTTTTACTTCGCCCTCGGTCTGGCCGTAAGCGGCGGCGATACCACTCGCGCGGTAACTGAAGCGTGAGATCTTTATCTCGCCGTGGGCGGCTGCGTCGGCTTCGGCCATACCCACCGATGCGACCTCGGGGTGTGTGTACATGCAAACCGGAACGATGGTCCGGTCGTCGGCGGTTTCGATGCCCATTGCGTTATCGGCTGCGATGATTCCCATGCGGGTCGCCAGGTGTGCGTACTGGAGTTTTTCAGCGACGTCGCCGCAGGCAAAGATTCCATCAACACTGGTCCGGCAGCGGCTATCGACGGCTATTACGCCATCGGCCAGCTCTACGCCAGTAGCCTCCAGGCCGATATCTTCGATGTTCGGCTTGCGGCCGGCGGCAACCAGCATCGTTTTCGCGATAAGTTCCCTGCCGTCATTGAGTGTGCAGGTTACCTGGTTATCATCGGCATTGACGCGGTCGATCTTCGTTGAGGTCAATACTTCAACTTGCCGCCGGGTAAGGCTGCGGGTTATCTCCTGGGAGACTTCTCCGTCCAGTGCAGCTACCAGCGAATCGAGCATTTCAACGAGCATCGTTTTGATGCCTAGCTCCGAGTAGATCGTGGCGAACTCACAGCCGATGATTCCGCCGCCGACGATGAGGACCGAATCGGGCAGATCATCGGCGCAAGTGGCGCCGTCGGTAGTGAATATTCGCGGGCTGGTGAAGTCGAAGCCTTCCGGCAAGGCCGGCCTGGAGCCGGTAGCAAGAATAATCGAACGGGCCAGGATTTGTTCACTGCCATCGGCGGTTTGAACCTCAATCGTATCCGCCCCGGCTAATTTTCCACGGCCTGCGATAAGGTCAACACCATTGGCTTTCAGCAGGGATAGAACACCGTTTCGCAGGCCCTTAACTAGCTGAGCGGTGCGTTTGGTCAGGGCAGGACCGTCTACAGTGGGCTTATCTACAGTCAGGCCGAATCTGCTCGCCCGGGAGATCTCGTATGCGAGCTTGGACGAATGCAGCATCGCCTTGGTCGGAATGCATCCGCGATTGAGGCACGTCCCACCAACGAGGTCAGCTTCTATCAGACAGACCATCCCGCCGCGATTGGCTACCCGCAGGGCAGCTGCATATCCGCCGGGTCCGCCGCCGAGGACGGCTACGTCGTAACCAACTTTACTCACTTACCGTTCCTTCCCAGTAGTTCCGCAACGGGATCGCTAGATTGTGCCGAGCCCAGCCAGTCCGTCGCGAGTCCGCCATCGTCACCTCAATCGTGCTCAATGTATCTGGCGTAGGCATCGGCGTCCATGAGTTGGTCGAGTTCGTTTGGATTGGATATCTTGACCTTCATCAGCCAGCCATCGCCGAAAGGATCTTCCGTGAGTTTGTCCGTATCTTCGATGGCGGCCTGGTTGACCAATAAAACTACGCCACTTAAGGGGCAAATCAGATCAACCGCAGCCTTGGACGATTCAATTACGCCGAAGGGCCTCCCGGCCGTCACGGTCGAGCCCTCTGCAGGAAGTTCTACAAAGACGATATCGCCGAACTGCTCAGCGGCGAATTGCGTAATCCCAATCGTCGCTTCCCCGGCTTCGCCGTCGTACCTGACCCATTCATGATCGGATGTGAACTTGAGATCGGCTGGAATCATAGTCGCCATTTTATGGTAAACCCCAGAGGGGGCGATGCAAAAAGGTATCCTACTCGGTAGCCATTTCTTCGGGTTTGATGGTCAGTACTTTTTCTTTATCGGGTGCGGATTTATCGAGTTGGGTGATCTTGGCCATGGTCATCGCGAGGTTTTGTTTCGGTTGGGTGCGCGTTGGCATGGCTTCGGCGGCGCAGCTGAACTGCTTGGCGGCGAGGTAGTACCTCTCCTGTCGGTAGTAGACCATACCGAGGTTATTCCGGGCGGGGCCGAAGCGGGGGTCGGCGTCGATGGCGGCTTTGAGGGAGAGTTCTGCCTGGTCGAGTTCGCCGTTTTCCATCAGATTAAGTGCTTCGGAGTTCAGGTTGCGGGCGGCTTGAGTGTTACGGTCGGCGCGGGGGATTTCCGGGCAGCAGTTGGGCCCGATGGGTACTTCGGGGCTCTGACAGCCCGTGAAGGTCATCGCGCCAACGATAATAATGTATCCAAACGTTTTTAAAACAGTCATAACATTCGCTGCATTCATTTTTTCAGAAGGTTTTCAGGTTTGAGGCGCGGCGTTTCAATTACTCCATAATCTTAAGCTCGCTTGTTGGGTAATTCGGCGGCTGCTGGGCCAGGGCCAAGTCGCGGTCGGATAGGTATTTCAGGTCCGCAAAGTCGTCATCCCGCAGGATCGTCACGCGGATGAACGCAAACAGCGTGCTCTCTGCGTACTTCTCATCGAAAATCCCGAACGCATACTTGAGGATGGGGATATCGCCCAGCAAGGGGATCCTTATGCTCGTATCGCTTGTATCACGCCTGGTCAGGCCGCCGACTATAATCCCATAGCCGTCGGGAATTGTAACTTCACTTGAGATATTGTTGGTCTGCCGCGGCGGGGGGATGCCGTCGGAGCCTTCGCCGGTAAAGCTGTTTAGCGTAATCGAATACTGAATGTTCAGATGATCGCCCTCTGCGATATGCGGCGTTACCGTAAGCGTCGTACCTGCAGAAGCATAGCCGGCGAAGCTGGTAGTAGATACCGTCTGGGAGGCGTTGATCGAGGTAAACGGCGATTCGGAGACGCTCGATAAAGTTGCCGATGCGTTATCGTTAACCAGCAACCTCGGAGCCGCCAGCACATCGGCCTTGCCGGATGAGGTGATGGCTCGGATAACTGCATTGAACATGTCCGGTCCGACAATCGAACCGTTGAAGCCCATGCCAATATTAGGCGTAAGTACGCCGGTCGCCACGTCGACAGTACTCAGGCCGAAGGAGCTGAAGACCAGGAACTTCCCATCGTCCTTGACGCGGGATGCATACGACATATCGATACCAAGCGACAGGTCATCCGATGTATCAATGGTAACCAGCGTGCATTCGATAAGCACCTGAGGGCGGCGCTTATCCAGCATCGCTATCAGCTGGCGGTATATGTTCTGAACCGCAGGCGGGGCAACTACGATAACCGTGTTGGTATTCGGGTCGGCAGTGACGGTAGCGTTGGAGGTTCTGGTGGTGACCAGATCGGCCCTGGAAGTATCAGCCGGCTGGGTTGTCGCCTGGGGCTTTTCATCTGAATAAAAGGGCGGCTGGGGCGGTTGCTTGCCGGCCGGCACGGGCGGGTAATTTGGCCCGGTGTATCGCTTATCGCCAAACAGGTCACTAGGAACCTGGCCGTTCCCGCCGGCAAGCGATGCAATATCGAAGCCCTGCTTGCCGTTATCGAGGGATTGGATAGTCGCGAGCACTTCAGCTGCTGTGGTATTCAATAACTTGTAGAAGCGAATCGGGCTGTGGGCGGGAACAGCCTCAGCTACATCTAGTTGCTCCTTGAGATCTTCGAGGCGATCATGAACACGCGGCGGAGCCGTCAGTACCAGCAACCCCGAATCGACATCGATGGTCGAGCGATACCTATCGCCAAGCTTGCTGGTTTGTTCGAGATCCTGCAGGAGCTTTTCCACGCGATCGGGCTCAATGTAACTGAACCTGTACGTCCGAACGACAGTGTTGGTCGGCACATCCAATATCGCTATCAGTTCCTTAGCCTGGGCCGATGCATCCTCGCTGCCGATAAGGACGATCTGGCCGGTCCTTGGGTCGCCGGTAAGCGTAAATTCGCTGCGATTGGTTCGGCCAGAGCCGCCTTCAAGCCTGAGCTTCTCCTTCAGGTGCGATGCAACCTGCCTTGCGAGCTCGGTTGGGTCTACGTGGCGGACAGGAACGAACTGGATCGTGACCTGATGCTTAGGCCTGTCCATTAGGTTGATGATCTCAACTACCTTTCGAAGGTTCGTCGCAAAATCAGTCACCAGCAGAAGAGGCCGGTCGGGGATGATGAAGCTGTTACCGCCCGGCTTGGATAGGAACGGCTTGATGATCTTCTCGACTTCATTGGGCTGGGTGTGAGACAGGCTGAATATCTGAGTGATAACCGTAGTCGCACCGGCGGTGTCGATAGCGCCGGTATCGGTAGTCATCTCGCCTGCGAGCGACAGCAAGTCCTTACTCGATACGATCCGCTTCCAGCCTGGCTGATCGGAATCGACGATTACAAGGTCGCTCATCTTGAGGACCGATTGCAGCAAACCCATCAGCGAATCGGTAGGGATCTTCTCCGGCGAGGTGATGGTTACCTTCTTACGGAGCGTACCCTCGTCGTAAAGGATATTAACCCCAAGCCGCAGGCTGACGTAATCAACCAACAGCTTAACATCCATATTCTCAGGGAAGTTCAAGGTGAGGGTTTCGCCGGCTTTTTTAGTATCCGTCACGGCCTCAGCCTCGGTTGCAGGGGCAGTGGTAGGCTTATTGCCGGCTAACCCTTGACCGCAAAGGCCTAACAGGATCGACAACAAAACTAAGACCCAAAACCTACTGGCCATTACTAATTAACCGCTCCTATAACTAATGCCCTACCTTTGGTGAAGGGGTCGGCTCTTTAACCTTAACCTGCACAGTCAGCCGCTGCTGTTGGGGACAATTCGTGTGAATGGTTATCGAACCGGATTGGCCGGCAGCCAACTTTGCATCAGCCCTTGCAGCTATCGGGATCGCCAGCTTTTCACCCGGGCTAATTACCGCCCTTGGCACCTGGGCCGACAGGCCGGCAATTGAAGATACTGCATATAACGGCTGGTATGATTTCTCCGACCGGTTGTGAATGGTAACGAATGCGCTTTCGGCAAGTCCGCCAGATGAATCGATTATCAATACTTCAGGGGTAATCTTTAGCGGCAAGCCTATATCAGCGGTAACCGTAAGTGCGATAACTGATCGCTCAGGAGAGTCGGTCTGAATAACGATTCTCTTGGAGTAGCGAAGTGATTTCGCCGGAGCAGCTACTTCGACCTTAATTTCAATCGAACCGCCGGCAGGTATCGCCTCAGGCGGGTCGAGGACTTTCATGCAGCTGCATTCACTACGGACTTTTTTTATAGTCAAAGGCTTATCTGAATCGTTGATCAATATAAACACGGCCGTGTGAATGCTGCCTGGGGCGATAAAGCCAAGGTCATACTCAGCTGAATTACCAGTTACCTCAACCGCTGGTAAAGCAGGTTGGGTAGCAGGGGATTTTGTAACAGCCGAAGTAGGGGAACTGCCGGCTGCGAAAGAGACGCTCACAGACCAAGCAATAAGGCAACCAATCAAAACCAAATTCTGGCCCGTAAGCTTCGCATCAATGCCGGGGCAATACCTGGAAAAAACCGATTTGGCATTTCGGTTGGGGCTCACGTAAAAGGCTCCAGAGAAGGTTTAAAAACTCAACAATCCGATTTAACCTCACTATCGATAAATGAACATTACACGCTCAAGCGATAATGTCAAGACTGGATCAAAAACTCCAATCGCGTCCTAAGTTACATTGCTAAATCGCTAACTTATTGTTTTTTTTATTTTACCTTTGACATGGCTCATTTAGTCAATGTATACAAAATCTAATCGTAGAATCCGATTAGTGTGCTAAATATTTAAGGTCCATTGAAACCCCCGTACCCTTAAAAAGCAACTAATCGTCTATGTACGATAAAAAATTTGGTCGCTTTGTTCTAATTTGTTCTAAGAAAAATCTCCAAAAAGCGAGGGAGTCGTTTTTGGAGGAAATAAGTTAGAGGTAATTTGTGATCAGTACTTTGTATGGATGTAATTCGTTGGCTTGTTCAGACGCACCCCGTTTGTGTCCAGCCAGATTTGATTCCAGAAACTTATCGGCCATGTCCTCGCTCCTGAGGGCAGGCCGTTTTTCTTTTCATGTAATTCAATCCACAGCGTTCGGGGCCAACTCGGCCGAGATTCAAGATGGAGTTCAGCTATGACCAAAACAGTTATTACATGTCTCATCGTAGCGTCAATCGTGTTGGCCGTTATCCCAACACAAGCATCCGCCCAGACTGCTTACCCAGCCGCATGGGACGCCATGAGCTTTAAGGAAGTAAAAGACGAGTTCGTGAGTTTGGTTCACCAAGACCCCCGAGCAGATCATGGGCATTTGGCTACCTATGCAATGCAGCGGTTCCCTAATGCAGCTTCTGTTGATGGTGCGGAAATTACCGAATGGCTTTGGTTAGTTCATGCCGTTGCGCCGTACGCGTCTCAAGCTACCAAGGATGACTTTGCTTTGGAGATCACTATCCCCGACGCTGAAACCCTTCCTCAGTTAAGTGGTGAGAGGATGTCTGCTTTGACTGCGGCTCTCAGGATACTTGGCCAAAGGACACAAGCCTGTTCGTTGGCTGCGGCTTGGGTTGAAGGTTCGGATGCTTTCAAGTCGCTGCCTTTAGTTGAGATAACTCCTTTATGTCGAGCACTGGCAATTGATAATTCTGTGGGTGGGACTGCAAAGGCAAAAGTCCTTCTGTATCTGGATCAGGATGTGCTTCCCAATGCCGCTTTGGCCGGTTCTCTTCCCATAAGGGGTTGGGCTCGAATAGCAAGATCTCAGCAGGATAGCTTAACGCCGGCACAAAAGGTGCGTTGGGCGGACTATCTAACCGAAGCCTTCGCAGGAAGCGATCAGGCCTTGGCGGCAATGGATCCTGTTAATTTCACTGCCTTAGCAGATGCCTTAGGTTATCTAAGTAAGCCTTATGTTCGAGAAGTTGGTCGATTATGGGTTGCCCAGCATCCAGATTTTACTTGGCCGGAAGCTACCCGAGAGCAAGTTACCTACCTCGCGGTAGTTTTGCGTCAAGCTAAGCAGGACAGAGCCGCCAGCCATCTTGGCTCAAATTGGATAGCCGCAAATGGCGATGACCAAGAACAAACATTCCAGGCAGGTGAGCTGACAGTACTCGAATGCGCGGAAACAGCCCGAGCCTGGATAAGCAAGCGAGACAGCGACAAGGCTCAGCAATGGGCGACAAGAGTACTTGAGATGGTGTTGGCTGAGCAAAATCCAACCGCGGCAGATGCTGCCTTGGCCGCTGTGATCCAGGATGAAGCAGGCCTAGCAGGTGAAGGCGAGGGGGATTTTACTGAGTACGCTTCAGTCCTGGCTACGCTGGCCAGGGCAGGCAAACTGAAAAATGCCAAAAGACACGAGGCACTCTCTTGCCCGCTTAATTCACCAGAAGCCAGAGCCATCGTTGAAGCTGAGATGGTCGATCCAGTTGGCCAACCTCGCCTCGATGTCGTGAAAATCATGTCTTGGGCATATCGTCGTGCAGGACAACTCAAGCTATGGCAGGGCCAACTCGAACAGAGAATCGCTGCTCAAAGCCTTGATGCAGATGTAAAAGCAAGGTGGATGATCGCAAGGGCTCATGCCTCTGCACTGGAAAACTTCGACGAGCATCCACTTGGCGGCAAGGAATGGCTTGATCAGGCACTTGCTGCCGCCGAGTCTGAACAGTGCCGTTTCCAGGTTCTTGAGATATTGGTCAAAGGCTACGCCAAGATGGGTAAACACAACGCCGGCCTGACGCTACTTGAAAGCATGAGGGTGCCGTTTTCATCCTCCGAGAGCTTAGACTCGCTCAGTGCACTCCAATTGGAAATCGAGAAGGACCAAACCGAATTTGTGGCCCAGAGACTTAAATTCAAGAAAAACCACGCGAGGCGAATACTTGAAAGGGTCGCAAATAACAAGCAGGAGGTGACCCCGTGAGTATGCAACACGATTCCAGAACAAGTGAAATCAAATTGCACCAATCTTCTTCAACAAATCGCAACATGCACAAAGGTAGTCATATGGACAGTCTTACCAACAACGTAGCGAATTCTTCTAACCGATACCATCGACCCATGCGGCAATTCGTTGTCTTTTTGCTCGCTGCCTTAATTGCCATTGGTTTTTTGCCCAGCCTGTGCAACTTCGCCTTTGCGGTCGAGGACCCAACTACCAATGACCCCCCAAACACGAAACCCCCAGGCGGCGGGGTACCCACCGATCCCACTAATCCCGGAGGAGGCGGCGACCCCGCCGACCCAGAGCCAGGCGAAAACTGCCCCGGCAAGCCAATCGCACCGCCCTGCGCTGAACCTAACAATCCAGATGAGGTCACATGCCCTGTGGAAGAAGATCCCGATGATCCAACAGACGATGGCAGCAATGGTTCATGTAGCGGATCTGGACCAGGCGGTGCGACATCAACCGGTGACCCGGTTATCCTTTACCATGGCATAGTGACCGAAGTGGTACCTGATTCACGAATGCCTGGGCCCACACTCATGGAAACTTGGCAGCATATCAGAAGGTATAATAGCCGCTCCCAAGCCCAGTCAGGCCAGGGCCTATCCGGGATAAACGGTCTTTTCTGGGAAGTGGATGACCTGGGTTCCTGGATAAAGGAGGATGGTCAAGGTGGTTACGAATATATAAATAATGCTGTCAGCGAAAGTACAAATAAAGACGATCCAGATAACGATGATGAATGTATAGAAACTATAGTGGAATATCCAGAACATGACCCACCTATGACATGCATCTATAGGCCATATTCGATCCTCAGGTGTAACGAGGAACCAAAATGTTGTTGGTATTACTGTAGTGAATGGCTTGGTAGAAAGGATCGCTGGGATACCTATGGTTCAGGGTTGCTTTGTTGGCGTGGGTATTGGGGGGATGGGGAATACTGTCTTGCGGTATATAACCCATGCGGCCCAAGATGCTTTAATACAGATACGGGTGAAGAGGTATATGATGGAACGATCATAAATATGGAGGATGTGTACGGCTCCGAGGTTAATTTCACTTTTGATGAGAATGAGCCTGGCGGCCGAATTAATATCGTCAAAACCCGAAATGATGCAGATGAGACTAATTACTACACTGAATACGGCTTTACCGATGTGAGTCCCAATGAGGGCCGAATACAGTTTATTACCGTCAAAATGTTCGTCAGTGGTGGCACGGACGTGCCCATCAGCGGGGCTGCCTATGTCTATGGAGACGGGGTAACCGAAGATGGTGACAACGGAACAACAGGAGACCTTCTCCTTGTCCATTCATTTGTAGACTTAGGGGCTGCAGGTTTTTCTACAGCCCAAGACGTGATGAATCCCACAAAGGTTCTGATTGATGGCAATGCTTCATTCGGAAACAGTGGTGAGCTTGATGGCTGCAAGCTTGTACTTCTTGATGGTGACAATATTGGCCAAATCCGTGAGATCGATAGCCACACAGATAATTCCATTACCGTAAAGAGTACCGACCCCTTTGATTCGAATATCACCGCCTCGATTTCCTATTTTGTGGTCAGGGGTCCAATTCGCACAACTCATTATCGTTATTACGATGGTACGGGTGCTGGAGGTGCCCATCAACTTAAGATGGTATTCGATCCTGCAGCCGTAGAGAGGCTTGTTGCCGATGGTGGAGCTGGCTTTGAAGCCGTCAACTTACTTGGTGAGATGGACTCCGATACCGTAGGTTCGACGAGCAACAGTGTTGAGGACTACTGCTCACGCTCCTTCACTTACTACATGAGTAACCTTGAGACGGATAACGGTGCAGTTACTACATCCTGGGGTGGTTCCGATGATCTCGAAGATATGTACGTTGCCATGCCCGAAGGACAGACCTCAGCTGATCTTGATGAGACGGGATTCGTTAAGACCGAGACCATCAATCACAGTTGTGGCGGCTGTGGTGGGTCGAGCGGCGGAGGAATAACCAGGGAATATTTCTACATGGTCCGTGACCATGGCGAGGATCCTACTGCAGATAAGGTGACCCGGATTGCTGTTGAAGACATCACCGATGCCAACGGCAATCCTATGAAGCGGAATGTTTATGGCTTGAATCGCTTTGCCGTTTCACTTCGACAGGCAACGATAACCGATCCGGCTTCACCCGAGTACTGGTGTGCGTCATCCCTCGTCCATACCGATTTTACGCGGAGAAATAGTGCCTACGAAAGGCGCACAGCAGCGGCGCACACAGAAGTGGATTCAAGCAGCGAAATTAAGGAGTTTTTCTATCCTTGCGGAACTACAGAGAGCAGTTCAAACGACAGCCGAACGGTCAATAGCTCCTCCGGCATTATTTACCTGACCGACTATGATTCTGATGGAAAAGTAGACTCTGCGAGAATAAAGAAAGGATCAGCAGGCACACCGATTTACACGGCAGCCTTTATATATGGCGGCGGAGAATCCACCGACACAAATGAGCCAAGCCATAAGCCGCAGAAGGTCCGTCAGTTCCGTAAAGAAGAGACGTCCATTGATACGCAGACTCCAAACTATGTTGAGCTTGATTACGATTATACCTTCTACGATAGTAGTGACCCAACAGTTGGCTGCACTCAGACTAAGACCGTGACAATTACTTATCCAGCCGTTGACTCTTCGGAAAATGGCTCAGGCACAAGTACTACAGAAAAGCGTTATTATGATGATAAAGGCAGAATGCGTTGGATTCAGGATGCAGAAGGACATGTTACGTACCTATCCTACCACCCAAAGACGGGCGGCGTTGCCTATACGATGGATGACGTTGAAACTGACGATCTTCCTTCAGAGATTACCAGTCCACCTAATGGCCAGTGGGAAGCTTGGAGTGGAACAGTCCCGTTTACACACACAGATAATGACTCCCTGCAATTAGTTACAAAATCTACTTACGACGACTTGGGTAGGAGGACCAGTTGGACGGATCCAGCCGGCGTAGTTACCTACAATGTCTTCCTTCCAGATGAGAAGCGAGTTTATAGAGCTTGGGACTCTAGTAACGACAAGCCATTGCTGCCGATCAGTGTTATCAAACGCAACTATGGCAGCAGGAATACACAGGGATACACAGTTGATCCCGACGGTGTAACGGGTTTCCAGGATCCACCTGACGGCACGGAGGTTTTTGATCAGGACGATTATCTCAGTTGGGTTAGATACAATCGAGATATGCATGGTACGGTCGAATCGGTCGATCGTTACCATGACATACCTTCCGAGGCGACAGGCGACGGTTCGCTCGATACAAACTACTACAAAACAGTCTATCGATATGACTATGCCGGTAGGAAGACTCACATAATTACTGTCGTCAGCGGCAGTGCATCCAACAGTCGGGTTGAGCAGGTAACAAAATTTGAGTTCGACGAGCTTGGCCGGGTGTCAAAAGTCTACCGTGGAGTAAGCGACGCCAGCCACGACATGGGCAGTGACTACAGTTCCGATCCGACGTCGACGCTCAAATTGGTCGCAGCTATACATTTCGACGAAGCAACGGTAGGCAGTGGCACCAGCGGAGTTGGTGATGGCCGGGTAACCAGTACCTGGTCGTATTTCGATACCGGTGCGAATGATTATACGTACAGCAGGATTTACTATGACTGGCGGGGCAACCTGAGAGGCGTAACTAAAGGCAAGTACACAGGAAACCCGGTTAGCTCCTTCCTGGTAAGGGACTACAACAATGCGGGGAAGTTTGTGGCCGGGGCCTATTTCAGTGAGGAACCTACCTGGGAAGACATCTTAGGCAGTACTGAATACGACCCAACCTATGCCTGGGATACGTTGACCGACCGCCTTGCCCTCTATAGTGAGCTTGTTGACATAAACGGGAATGTTTACCGAACGAAAAAGTGGGAGATATACCAGGCCACTGGAGGAGGCCACACCGCCGGCGACAAGGGCAATGCGCTTGTCGATGATTATTATTACGATAGGAATTCGCGTATCGTGGCTGTAACGTCCCCCGGCCAAATGGCCATTGAGATCGCTTACGATGGAGTCGGCAGAGCCGTCGAATCAAGGTACCTAACCGAACTGAATTCCACTAAATACTTTGGTGTTGATGGTCTTTTCAACTACTGCTTGCCCACGCCAGGGGCAACAGCAGGCGGAGACGAAGGCGTTCTCCAGATGGCCCGAAGTACCTTTGACAATGTCGGTAACGTCTTAGCCAAATACAATTATGAGAAAAATCACTACGACACGAACGGGCTAAAGCTTGATTCGGATCCCGAGGATTACATTAAAGATGCGACTTACTTCTGGTACGACGGTGCCCACCGGCGCACTGCGGTAGCCAACTACGGCACTGGTGACAATACGAACGACCAATGGGCCTACAATGCCAGTCTGGATCCCAGGCCTGAAACCGCCCCTGATCAGGGCGGCGAGGCCCTTGTTGCAGAATTCACATACAGCAAAGGCAAAATACAGAAAGTTACCGACCCAAAAGGTTATGAATCAGTATTAACATTCGACGACCTCGGTCGGCCCAAAATAGTTGGAGAAGATCAAGGTGGTGCTAATGAACGGACTACCCTTGTCGAATACGACGGCCTGTCGAACGTCACAAAACAGATCGCAGATCTTGCCACAGACCAGATCACAACCTACACCTTCGCCAATAGTTATAATGCGTCATTAGTCACCAAGGTCAAGTACCCCGACGGTGATGACACGAACAATAACGTATTGCTGGAATACTATCTGAACGGGCAGCTTAAAAAGCGAAAGGCCCAGCTTATCTCGGGTGAGAACCGCACCGAAATCGAGTTGGTCTACGACGATCTGCGCAGGCCTATCCAGCAGTTGGTCAACGATGCCGGCGGCATGGACGACAGCATTCTTGCGATCACTCTGGACTTTGATGATCTGGGTAGGGCACAGTACATCACCAGCCACTCAAGTAATACACCCTCCGGCTATTCATACGCTGTCAACCAGATTAAGTATGAATACAGCGATGCCGGCGCGCTGGTGCGCGAATACCAGGATCACGAAGATAGTGTTAGTCCCAGTGCGGCCAGTGTTCAATATACACTGGATGAAACAGCAACCTCCGGCGTCTATGACAATGGCCTAAGGCTTGATGCTGTTACATATCCAGATGGCCGGGACGTTGGATACAGTTACGGCGCATCTGGCGAAATTAACGACCTGATCTCCCGCGTAAATACAATCCAAATCACAAGCGGCGTTGCTGCCGGGTATCTTTACAACGGCACTGATCGGATCGTAGGTGAAGAATTATCTTGGGATGGTAGCGTCGCAGACTTGTTCTACCTCGACCCTGACGCTCCATCTTCGGGTATTTATCCTGGCTTTGATCGTTTCGGCCGAATTGTCAAACACGCCTATTGGGATGAATACGAGGATGAGTTCTTCGAGGTTTACGATTACGCATACGACGATAATTCCAACCGCCTGTACCGAGACACTGAGGCCACCGGCAAGGATGAACAGTACACCTATGACCGTTTGAATAGACTTACCGCCTTCTTCAGGGGCACTTTGGATGGCAATGACGCGATCCCCAAAGCCAATCGTTCCCGCGGCCAGGAGTGGACCCTTTCACCTACAGGCAACTGGGATGAATTTAAGATCGATGCCAATGGTGACGACGCCTATACCGGTACAACTGGAGAAGAGGTGGATCAGGACCGTGCGCACAACACGGTAAATGAAATCGATGCTATTACGCAGCTGGCCAATCAGATTGCCTGGGCCGACCCGGCCTACGACGTCCGCGGCAATATGACGACCGTTCCCATGCCTTCTGACCTGACGGATACCTATACCTGCATTTACGATGCATGGAATCGTCTTGTCGAAGTTAAGGACGGTGAGACCACTATTGCCAAATATGAATACGACGGCCTGAACCGACGCATCGAGAAACAGTATGATTCGGACGGCTCGGGCGGAATCGATCTGTACCGTCACTTCTACTACAACACAAACTGGCAGATAATAGAAACGCGTCAGACAGATGACCCGAATTTTACTCATCATCCTGAAGGTTTAGATCCTGAGTACCAATACATCTGGTCGTTGCGTTATATCGACGCACCTATTTGCCGAGTAAAAGACGATACTGACGATGGTGACTGCGATGACGTCTTAGACGATCACAATTTCTATCTTACAGATGCGAACATGAACGTAACTGCCCTTGCCGGCACGTATGCTGCGGTCTACGAGCGTTACACCTACGACCCCTACGGCAAGGTGGAAATCTATGATGCCTCGTGGAACAGCCGGGCCAGTTCCAGCTTCGACAACTCAATACTCTTCGCCGGCTACTACCGCGATGTCGAGTCCGATATCTACTCTGTGCGCTTCCGTAACTACCACCCCGACCTCGGCCGATGGTTGCAACGCGATCCGCTCGGCTACGTCGACGGCATGAGCTTTTATGAGTATGTAAGCAGTAACCCTGTGATGTACCTGGATCCATTGGGATTGGCTATTACGCCTCAAGATATGCTAGACGTCCTTGCTTTGATGGATGAGGTAATAGCGGCGTGTAAAGGTAAAGACGGTGGGGTTGACTATGCGGTGAAACTCGTAGGTCTAAAATTTGATTTACTTGCTAAGCACAAAGAACTTAATAATGCATTGAATGCAATGAAAAATAATCTAGAGGAGGTAGCTTACGGGATCAAAAAAGCTATAAATGCGTACGAGAACCTCGATGATGCGGCGAAGACCGCTGGGGGGGCGTTGGATATTCTTGGAAAATATGTGGGTAAAGAACTTGGGGCTGAGCTATTAGGTAAAATACCCGACCTAGGTAAGTTCTCGAGCGTCCTTTCCAAGATAGCAAGTGGTGCGGAACTGGCTTCTGCTGCTATGAGCAAGGATCCCATTAAATTTGTTCTTTCCGCTGGAAGTATGCTTCCTGCTGTAGGTAGTTTTATGGAGTTTTATGGTGGAGCATACTCTGCCACCAAAAGTTTTATAGATACCCTCTGGGGTGCTGAAAAGGTAAAATCGCATTTAAGGGAAATGGCATCAAAATGCATACATAATAATTGCTTGGATATGGAATATGTTTGGGGGAATATAAGTGGTTTTTTCCCTAAATGACCTCAATAATAAATAAGGGAATTTCATGCGAAAAAGATTGTTAATTGCTGTTCCGCTGGTTTTGTGTGTTCTTTTATTGGCCTGTGTTTTTGCCATGGCCAAGTGGAAACACTTATCCAGTGACTCCGTGCCGGAGTATCAAAAGTCCACGCAGCTTGGAGACTACAGCAACGGTGAATTGCAGGAGCTTTTGCGCGTGATGGCTGTTTTGAGTACGGATCGTCAAAAGCCCCTGGCTGCTCGCATGCTGGACTTGTCGCCCTATCATCGGGTGCTGATTCTAGCTGCTGTCCAAACTGGCTTTGAAATCACCTCTCGTATTGACGAAGAAAAGGTGCATGAACCTATGGCCTTGGAATTCGACAAGAACGAAATGGAGCGTTTAACAAAGGAATTCGATGAGGATATTTATATTCTCTGGTCGTATTATGACAAAAAGATTTTGGGTATTGGAGAAGATAAGCTAGAAGTTCTCGATCTTTCTGCCCGATCCGAAGTAATTACTTCAGCTATCCTTTCTATTCTTGATAATCACAAGAACCACTCCGCCGCCTTTATACAAGACGCTCTTGATTTCACTTACATTTGTTGGACAAGAGGTAGTGATTCATTCAAGGAGGATAACTATTGGAAGCTCAGAAGGCATATGGAACTGATACCGGATGAATCTGTTCGCAGAAGCATCTTTGGACTCTTTCACTCCTTTAAGAAGCATAAAGAATCGACCTATAAGTTTTACGTAAAAGATAGAAACAAATTCATCGCGCACAGAAGTGCAAAGTTGCTCATCGAAAAAGGAAACGCCGAATACCTTCCAGATTACGTACGCTTTACATGGCTATTGTATGGGAACTGGTCAGGTTACACGGACGCCTCTGTCATGCCGATCGTAACGATAAGCCCCGAACGACTTTTTGAGGACTTGATCGAGACAGATAAGCGGCTCAATTCAGAAAAATCGCAACTCCGCTGGCTGGAGAAGAATATCGATAAACTCAAATGGGATGAGAAAAAGGAAATCTATATCGTAGCTGAAAAGCAGTGATTGAGCTCATACGCCTGAGCCCGAGTCGGTAGACCCGGAATATCAGTACGTCTGGTCGTTGCGTTATATCGACGCACCTATTTGCCGAGTTAAAGACGATACAGATGATGGTGACTGCGATGACGTCTTAGACAATCACAATTTCTATCTTACAGATGCGAACATGAACGTAACTGCCCTTGCCGGCACGTATGCTGCGATCATCGAGCGTTACACCTACGACCCATACGGCAAGGTGGAAATTTTCGATGCCTCCTGGAACAGCCGGGCAAGTTCCAGCTACGATAACTCAATACTCTTCGCCGGCTATTACCGCGATGTCGAGTCCGATATCTACTCGGTTCGCTACCGTAACTACCACCCCGACCTCGGCCGATGGCTGCAACGCGATCCACTCGGCTACGTCGACGGAATGAGCCTTTATGAGTATGTAAGCAGTAACCCTGTAATGTATCTCGATCCATTGGGATTGGCTATTACTGGAGTTGGGATTAATGAGCTAATAACGACATTGAAGAATGCAGCAGCTTCCTGCTCGAAAAGCTGTAATAACAAAGATGTTAAGGCTAGGCTCGAAAATGCGTTGAATGGTCTTATCGCCAAGCAAACGAAAATAAATAGTGTAGGCGGTAAATTGAAAAAAGATCTTAATGAGATTCAAAAGGGTCTTCGTCAAGCAATGGCTGACTATGTAGGTCTTAGCGATGCCGCTAAGAATGGAACCACTGTGCTGAAATTTCTTGAAGAACGTTTTGATAAGAAATTGGCGGGTGAAATTGCGGGCAAAATGTCAAACGAATTCGGTAAATTTTCCGGCGTGCTCTCTAAGCTTGGGACTGCGATTGACTTGGCTGAAGCAGCCTTGAGTAAGGATCCCATCACCTTTGTTCTCGCTCTCGGAGATGCGGCAACCCCTGGGCCTCTGTTTAACCTGTATGGTAAAGCCTATGAAGCTGCGAAAGGTTTTATGGGTAATCTCAAATATAACCCAGGCATTACGTCAAGACTGAATGCCGTAGCAGGTCTTTGTGAATTAGGATCAAAATCAGCCAATACTTATTACAATACAATTTCAGCTGCATTTGAATAATCTCATTCAAAAGAGGTATCTATATGCGAAAACGAGAGCTAACTGTTGTTCTTCTTGTCTTCTGTACTCTGTTGGCCTGTAGCAGTTTCGCGGTGGCTTGCACGGAACTTGAGGCAAGGGAAACTGGGCATGGCACCCAAAGGGAAACCGGGCTAGCAGGCTACAGCAACGGTGAATTGCAGGAGCTTTTGCGCGTGATGGCTGTTTTGAGTACGGATCGCGAAAAGCCTCTGGCAGCTCGCATGTTTAATTTGTCACCATACCATCGAGTGCTGCTATTAGCAGCATTCCAGGGCGGAGGTATTGAAGTAGCCAATCGTCTGGATGAAAGTCTAATTGATGAACCAGATGCCCTGGGATTTGATAAGAATGAACGGATGCGAATAAAAAAAGATTTTGACGATGCTCTTTTTATGCTTTCTTTAGGGCGTGATGAGGTCTTGGACCAAAATGGGAATGCAATAGAGTTCCCACATCAATCAGTTCGATCTGAGGTGATCGCCACAGCAATTTTATCTATTCTTGATAATTTCAAGAACCACTCAAGTTCCTTTGTGTGTGACGCCCTCTTTTCCACGACAGTATGTTGGGCTATTCCGAGTGATTCTTTTAAAGAAGCAAGCTATCCCAAGCTGTTAGGGCATTTGGAACAGATACCGGATGAGTCAGTTCGTGGAAGAATCTTTGAAACTCTTGCTTTATTCTTGGACAAGCAAAAAAGTACATACGAAACTTTTGTTCACGACAGAAACAAATACATCTCACATAGAAGTGCAAAATGGCTCGTCGAAAATGGATACGCAAAGTACCTTCCGAAATACGTACGCCTTACGTGGTTTCTTTATGGAGACAGCTCGGAGGATTTTGACTATACGGTCCTACCGATCATAAAGATTAAGCCCAAGCAACTCCTCGAAGACCTGATCGTGACAAATAAGCCGCTTGATTCGGAAGAATCGCAACTCCGCTGGCTGGAGAAGAACATCGATAAACTCAAATGGGATGAGAAAAAGGAAATCTATATCGTAGCTGAAAAGCAGTGATTGAACTCATACGCCTGAGCCCTAAACCTAAACAGTCGCCAGGACCAGCACTGCAAGCATTGCAAACAGCACAGCCATGCCTAGCTTAGCAACCGCCAGGTTGTTCCGCAGGGCAAGGGCTAGTCGCTCCGACCCCACACCCCAATAGGCCGCCCCGAAAACGCCAACCAGTGGCGCGATGAACATGGCGTTGTAGAGTATCAGATAAGCCACCGCATCCGGCCGGAGCGACTCGGTCCGGCTGACAAAAACAATTGTCGGCAGATACACCTGGCCGGTGCAAAGCGACTCCAGAATTGCCACAAGCACGCCCACTCCGACGGCTCCGGCTAGCAGGTTCTTGGTATTGAGACCAGTTCGGATAATCTTGTGAATCTTGGCCTTGACGGACTTCGGCAGGCCGAGTGTTGCATCTTTGATATCTCCACTTCGCTTGAAGCGTATGAAGTCCAGAAAGCTCCAGCCGGCAAGAAAGAACGTCAGCCCCGCTACGACGTATGCAAATACCTTCGATATCCCGTGGCTGACCGAAAACGCCTTGATTGCCCCAAGCATCCCCAACCCCAGTAGCAGATACGTTACAAACACTGCAGCCGTGAAGCCGACACCCACAATAGCTAACTGCCGCCTCGTCTTACCCATATATGCCAGCATCGAGATCAGGAAGATTATCGTCGTAAACGCACACGGGTTGATGCCATCGACAAGCCCTGCCACAGCGACCGCACCAGCGCTGAAGCTTTCAAAACGAGCTAGCACTTCACTGAAGGCTGAATCTTCACTGGGTTGGGACGCTTCCTCAGCCGGCGGAATGAAGGTAACCGCACCGGCTGCAAGCTCAGTCTCAATTGTCTGGTTGAGTAGATTTTGATCAACCTTTCCGCCGGCGATGTACTGATGGCCGATGAATATCTTTGGCGGATCGGGCTCATCCGAGCCGTAGTGGTCTTCATAGTCGAACATCTCGGTGAATACTTCCAGCTGTGAGATGTCCTTTTGCTCGATGGCTATCTGCGATCCCCAGCGACGCTTCGCCTCAGCCAGAGCGATCTTGGCATCCTGACAGTTATCGCAGGTAGGGGAGAAGAAGAACACGACTCGAAGGGACGAAGCCGTTGGAGAAGGGGCTTCCATCGCAGCTTCGCCGAAAGCAAATCCAGAGCATATGCAAAGGATCATTATTGATGCGAATTTCCAGGCTGATGAATGCCTGAGTCTTGAATTATGCTGATGGATCAAACGTACTTCCTTATTAATAACTTGGTTTGGTAAGCAATGATTATATCAAGTGGCTGTGTTAATCCTATGCTAAGGTTTTTGGCCCAGTAGTAGGCAGACTTGATGCGTCAGAATTAGTTGGGGCCAATCTCGCCGAGAATGCCTTGTGTTGGCCTAACTCTTTGTCTGTCGGCCCTTCCGTGCGGTCTGGCAGAGCTTCCCCCCTCAAGCGATTTGTCGCGGTTATTCAAGCCGACTCGCTTCGTAATCAAGTTACCTAGATGTGTGATAACAATCACGTAGGTCATCTCAAGGCCCTCGCCTGGTTGTGACATTCCCCAAGCGATGAAGCCAGCAAAGAAACACTCCCCCAAAAACGTTACTTGGCACTGGGCCAACGTCGTCCTTCATGTACTTTGACGCTAACCAAGGTGTATACGCCGGCCGGATCATGATTATGTGACAGGGAGCATCCGGTGCAGATATTCGTCTCTTGGGTCACTGGGGGTGAATTTGGGAAGCGGCAAAACAAAAACCCCAGACACCTAAAGACTTAGGAATCAGGGGTCAAATCAAACGGAGAGGGTGGGATTCGAACCCACGGTACCCTTACGGGCACACGGCATTTCCAGTGCCGCCCGATCGGCCGCTCCGGCACCTCTCCAGGTTTTGCAAGAGGACACTATACCAACTTGCGATTACCAAACAAGCTTGCACTGGGATCGTCTTTGAAATGAACAGATCGAATCGGCAGGTGGGTTTTGATGGCACAACTATAGTGGTGGGGGAAATTGCCCTGATTGGCTGTGTTCACAAAGGCCTAATTTTATTGAGGTTTCTTTCTTTTTCGGCTTGACGGTTGCCCTGAGGATGGGGAATATACCTTCAATGATTTACTAGAAGCCGCATGGCGACAAGGGCGTGAAGACGCCGTTACGGGTAAGTAAGTTCTCATCTGCAACTTTATAGAAGGAGCGAACAACATGGCAAGTGCAACGGGTAAGGCATTGACGAAGTCTCAGATGCTATCGACTTTGGCTGAGAAGTGCGACATCACCAAGAAGGATGCCGCTTCATTTTTGGAAACCCTGGTCGAGTTGGCATACACCGAAGCCAAGAACGGCTTCACCATTCCTGGTCTGGGCAAGCTTGTCCTACAGAACAGGAAGGCTCGCATGGGCCGCAACCCCGCCACCGGCGAAACCATTCAAATTCCTGCCAAGACGGTACTGAAGTTCCGTATCGCCAAGGCCGCCAAGGACGCAGTTCTCTAAGGGCCTCAGCAGTCAACGAATATAAAAAGGCGGATCGCCGATTTTCGGTGATCTGCCTTTTTATTATAGTTTTTTATCTGTTAAACGTCGCGCAAATCCAACTGCCTCAGGAAATCCTCATTTGACGGGAACTTACCGAGCGCCATCAATAGCTGCGGCATTTCATCATCGACTTTCAGGCTGCTCAGGAATCGGCGTAGAATGTGCATCTTCGGCAGAGCCCAAGGCTCGACGAGAAGCTCTTCCTTACGCGTGCCGGACTGCGGAATACCAACGGCCGGCCAGATGCGTTTCTCTGACAGCTTGCGGTCGAGTTGGAGTTCCATGTTGCCCGTTCCCTTGAACTCTTCGAAGATCAAATCGTCCATCCTGGAGCCGGTTTCGATCAGTGCTGTTGCCAGTATTGTCAGGGAACCGCCGTCTTCAATCTTGCGGGCTGCACCGAACATGCGCTTCGGTTTTTCCAGAGCCCTGATATCCATACCGCCTGACAAGGTCCTGCCGGATGAATCGATGTAGCGGTTGTAAGCTCTGCCCAGGCGGGTGAGGCTATCCAACAGGATAACTACATCCTGGCCTGACTCGGCCAGTCTCTTGGCCCGCTCGATAGTAAACTCAGTTACGCGAACGTGGTTTGCAACTTCCTGGTCGTTGTTGGAGGCGACAACCTCGGCGCTCAAACACTTGCGGCGGAAGTCGGTTACTTCTTCAGGTCTTTCGTCGACGAGAAGGATAATCAGTTGGCATTCTGGGTTGTTCTGGCTGATTGCATTGGCAATCTGCTGCAGGAGAATTGTTTTGCCCGTTCGCGGCGGAGCGACAATCAGCCCGCGCTGGCCCTTGCCAATCGGGCAGATCAGATCGAGCACGCGCATCTCGATAGGGCCACCCTCGGTCTCCAACTTCAGCTGCGGGTGAGGGTCAACAACGATCATGTCGTTGAAGGGTATAATGCTGTTGAACTCGTCTGCCGGCTTGCCGTTGACCTTCAGCATTTCTTCCAGGCGAGGTCCGCCTTTCTTCTTTGGCGGCGGTACAACCCTGCCTTCTATATTCAGGCCTGTGCGCAGCCAGCCCTGGCGGATGACGTCTTTTGAGACAAAGACGTCGCCTGGTGTCGGCTTGTAGCCGTTCTTTGCCTGCCGCAAGAAGCCGTAACCCTTGTCGGTTACCTCCAAAATTCCGGAGGCAATAGTTTCGTCCGTAGACTGATCAGACGATGTAGTTGAAACTTGACCCATTAGTGAACCTTCCCTGTAACAAGCCCTCATGGATCTGCAGCTATTGAGTCCCCGCTCATTTCCAGTGGGCAGAATTAATCGAAGTCCACCCCTCCCGAAACAGCATCATACTCAGAAACTACAGCAATGAAATTACTTTTGTGAATATTAAATGAAATTACTCAAATCTTTGGCTGACTTGATTGCCTCAGCAAGGTCAATCTTACCCTCATAGTAGGCCCTGCCGATAATAACCCCCCCACATCCAATTGCTTTACAGTCAATGATGTCCTTAAGTGAGCTTACACCGCCAGATGCGATGACCGGCACGTCGGTAGCCGAAACCACCTCGCCCGTCGCGTCGAGGTTTACCCCGGACAGCATCCCGTCTCGAGCTATGTCCGTATATATTATAGCACCGAGAGGCCAACCTTTAACCTTTAAAGCTATTTCTATCGGGGCGGAGTTAACTTCTTTCGTCCACCCGTCAACGCTAATAAGCCCGTCGCGGGCATCCAAGCCAAGGGCTATCCGCCCGGCCAGGTCGTTCCGGCAGGCGAGTTTTTCAAACCAGTCCCAGTCTTTCATCGCAGCCGAGCCGATGACAACTCTGTCAGCCAGGTTGGCCAACATGTATTCCACCGTCTTGGTGTTACGAGCCCCGCCTCCCAATTCGATCTTAACTCCAGGGACGGCCGACCGGATAGCTGCGATAGCTTCCATATTGGTTGGCGTGCCTGTTTTGGCTGCGTCCAGGTCCACAACATGTATCCATGATGCGCCCTGGGAAGCAAATTCGGCTGCCACAGCTGCCGGGTCTTGGGAGTAGGTCTTTTGTCGGTCGAAGTCCCCCTGGGAAAGACGAACGACACAACCATCTCGCAGATCAATTGCCGGTAAGACTTCCATGTCTAAAGATTCACAAAGTTGGTTAGAACTTTGAGCCCAACGTCCTGTGATTTTTCCGGGTGGAACTGAGTACCAAATATATTACCACGCCAGATCGAAGATGTAAACCCATAACCGTATTCAGTTTTCGTAGCAGTTACGTCGGCCTCGGCCGGGACGACATGGTAACTGTGTGCAAAATATACGTAGGAATCGTTTTTGATGCCCTTGAAGAGAGGGCAGTCGCGATCCCAATGAATCCTGTTCCAGCCCATGTGGGGCACGGCCAGGTCTTGGGCGACCTCGGCCTGGTCGAATTTAAACCGTACTACCTTGCCCGGCAGGATACCCAAACCCGTGTGCTCCCCGTCTTCATATGATACGTCGAACAGCATCTGCAGGCCCAGACAAATTCCCAGGTAGGGCACCCCGACTTCGATAGCTTTGATGACCGGCTCGACAAAGCCCAGATCTTGCAGTTGGTCTATACTCTGGCCAAAAGCTGCAACGCCCGGCAGGACGATCTTTTCAGCGCCCTCAAGCTCGGCCGGAGTAGTAACCAGCCGCGCATCGCCGCCGACGTGCAGAATAGCCTTCTGAACGCTGGCGATGTTTCCTATCCCGTAATCGATTACAGCAATCATTTAGATATAACCAAACGCGATCTACCAAATAAAAAGTCTTCACAAACCTTGTGATAGGTCGCTGAGAAAGCAAGCTCCTGGAACGTGCCGAAGAGTCGGCCTGAAATAACGAAAGCCCGTCGCCGCCAAAAACAAACGGCTAAACAACTTTCATTACCAACTATTTTACATCCGTCGGGTCTTTAAGACAACAATTTCTACCCTGCGATTTTTCGCCTTGCCGCGTTTGGTCGAATTGTCCGACACCGGGTGGGCTGAGCCCATGCCGACCGTCTCGATGCGCTTGGCCTTTACGCCCTTGGCAATAAGGAATCTCGCCACTGCTGCAGAGCGGTTCAGAGACAGGTCCAGGTTATCTGCCCACAACGTGGCGGTTCGCTTAATAGGGTCGCTATCGGTATGGCCGTAAATCAGAACCGGCAGGCCTGCGTAGATGCCCTTTAGGTCGCGTGCGATCGCGGCGAGCCTGGTCTTGCCCTGGCTGGTAAGGGCGGCCTGCCCGGAACTGAACAAGATATCCCCGCCAACCATTACCTTATCGGAGTACTTGCCCGCTTGCCATCCCTCGGCCGTGCCGGGGCCCGGGACGATCCTTGCCGAAAGCTGCTCGTTGAGCTTGCTGATCTCAGCTTCCCTGATCACTAGCTGCTGGTCCTTGGCGTTCATCTGATCGGCAAGCTGGTCATGGAGTTGGGTAGCCTCGGCGATTTGAACTTGAAGTTCCTGCTTTTGGCTCCGAAGCGTCTGGTTTTCGGCGTACATCGCTTCCAGTTGCGCCTGGTCTTGTTGAGGCCCGCAGCCGATAGCAGTAATAGCCATCACACCCAAAACCGCGATTGCGATTAACCTGATCGATTTCATGCCCAACTCCTTTAAGCAGATATGCCAATCCGTTCCTCCGGTGATTATACCCGCCAAAGGTTTCATTGCCAGCCGATCAACTAACTTCGATTGGTTTTTTTTCAGAAGTAGGGTTGGCAACTTGTTGCACGCGGAATCTTTAACCAACACTATTTGCTATGAAGGCGAGTTCGGTCGCATAGAGAACAGAGCCTTCCGTGCCTCAAGCAAGTTCCGTCCCTTGTATAGCTTAAGCTTGTCGAACCGCTCTTTCTCATACACGTTGGATACTGCCATCCTTAACTGGGTCGGGAATGATGCTTCGACTTCGTCGAGCCAACGAATCAGTTTGTCCAGCGTCTTTGCGGAAAACAAATGTGTTCCATAGACCTGGTGCAGTTGGGCTTTGCCATCGGTTGCAAGTGATCGCATTTCCCCGTCAATTAGCATTGCATCGCAGTAGGGCATGTACGAGGAAATAATGTCCAGGTCGTACTGATCGCTGGGTTTGGGCTTTCTTCCGGAATCTTTCGTTTTCAATCCCATCACGGCCCGGAGAATCGCATTGATGTTAACAGCGGGTACGCTGGCAAATTGTGGAGAAAAGAAGAACTCTCTGGCCTTGTTGTTTCGGTCGTTGACCTGCGACTCCCGCTGAAGAATTTCCAGGACCATATGGACGACCTGAGCACTTGGCGAACTAAGAAAAGTAAGGGGGGTTGGCGGTCGCACCCCAGACAATACCTCAAAAAGCTCTCGCTTTTCATTGCCGAAAGTACCCAGAAGGCCGTGGGCAAAACCTTCTGTCTCCAGATGGACGTGCTCTTCGAAAGACCTGTTGATGTAATCCGGATCGGCATACAAGGCTTCCATCGTCTTCTGGATTGCTTCTTTATTCTTGCGCCGTTCCGCGATCTGTTCAGGTTGTCTGCCGAAATCCACATCAATGGCGAAGTCATCATGCCATGCGTTCGGATCGCTCTCAAAGGCATCTTTCGATTCAAAATTCCAGCTTGCTACCTTATCTTTCATGAATGCCTTAAGAGCATTGTATATCTGCTTATGCTGGATTGCCAAGGACCCTTCCAGGCGATGTCCCATTGCCATCTCTCGGCAGGTGTCCATCAGGCTGTCGTAACGGTCTTTGGAGAACTCAGATTCTTGTCTGTGTTCCGATGAACTCGGGCAGATGATACGCTGCATCTGTATCATGGATTTAAGGCGATCAAAAAGCTCTGACCATTTATTGTTCTTACCAGTTTCCTGGGCTCGCATCATGAGGCTGATGGCAAATTGATCAAGGTAGAGAATCTTTTTCTCAAGCTTTGGAAGGTCGCATTTGTAGGAGGTCCCGCACTTGCCGCACGCCAATTCTAGATAGTCCTGCCCGCCCCATGCCTGCCCGATTTGCAGGCGACCGAACGCGATCTCTCCGCAGTCTGGACACTTGTGTTTATTTCCGAGGATTATTGGCACTGGTGCCTCTTTCCACAACGAGTAGTAAATACCACGACCTACAAACCTTCTACAAAAAACTACGAATCCTCACCGCCTTGTTCGACTTTGCGGATTACTCTACCGGCGGACGCGTGCGTTGCCTTCCCAGATGCTCCAGACCTGTTCCTCGTCGGCAGGCTGGCCGTAGTCGGTCATCATCGTCGTTGCCAGTGCTCCGGTGGCCCAGCCGAACTGGACCCATTTTTCCGGCTCCCAGCCGCGGAGGATCGCATAGAGCATCCCGCCGACGAACCCGTCTCCACCGCCGATACGGTCGAGAACGGTAATCTCGCGCGGCTCGACGATGTGCCAGTTATCGCCATGGGCCATGATTGCGCCCCAGAGGTGGCAGTTCGTGCTAACCACCTGTCGCAGCGTGGTGGCAAAGACCGACGCGTTGGGATACTTGGCCTTGGCTGCGTTGATCATGCCCTTAAAGCCTTCGATCTTTGCAGCGAGGTCCTGCCCGCCAGCTTCGGGGCCCTCCAGGCCGAGGCAGAGCTGGAAGTCCTCTTCGTTTCCGATCAGGAAGTCAGCCAGGCCTGCGATTTCCTGGAAGATCTCGTGCAGTTCCTTCTCCCGGCCTTTCCAGAAAGAGGCACGGTGGTTCAAGTCGAATGAAATCCGTGTGCCGTGTTTCTTTGCAGCGCGGGCGATTTCGAGGCAGAACTGGCCCGTCTCCGGCGATAGGGCTCCGATCAGCCCTGAAAGGTGCACTACCTGGACGCCCTCGGAGCCGAATATCCGCTCGAGGTCGAAGTCTTTTACGTTTAGTGTCCTGCCTACTTCTCCGGCGCGGTCGTTCTGCACCCGCGGCCCGCGCGAGCCGAAGCCGCTGCCGGCGAGGTTGAACTGGTGACGGTAGCCCCACGGGTCGCCCTGGTCTACTTCCTTACCTTCGTAGTCCATGTGCCTGGAGGCCAGGTCGTCCTGGATGAACCTTGCAATGGGTGAGTCCTTGACAAAAGTTGTCAGAACCTTTACCGGCAGGCCGAGGTATGATGATATGCTGGCGACGTTGGATTCGGCGCTGGTTGCCTGCATGGTGAAGGTGCGGCTGCAGTGCATTGGCTGGCCGTTGGTAGCTGTCAGGCGGACGCCCATGCTGGTAGCGATCAGCATTGCGTAATCGGCATCTTCACGGAATTGAATATTCACAAGGAACTCCTTTCAAATTTATGAAGGCCTCCACAAGTGCGGTTGAGCTTAGCTGCAATGCACCGGGCGAGGCTGGTAAAGCAAAATCAATATCATATTCCGGGCAAAACTTCAATCCGCCAGTGCCATAAGACTTGATTTTGCTACGACGAATTTGGTATAGTACTCCGCTCATTATGACTCACTCACACTCAATTGAAAGCGTACCGCTGGGTTGGCTTTTCGCCAGCCTGCTGCGAACGCTGCGCGCCGTGCACTGGCCTAAGATCGCTAGCTGCGCGTAAAACCTCCCTTATCCACCAAAGGCGGGGCAAGCTTCTTTTAACCCGAGCAGTTTTCCACGAAATTCCCCGATTCGGGCCGTCCCCTGGAGTACCAATGCAACGAAATAATATCCGCAATGTAGCTATCATCGCACACGTCGACCACGGCAAGACTACGCTGGTCGATCAACTGCTTCGTCAGTCGGGCCAGTTCCGCCAGGGCGAACTCGAAGGCGACTGCATACTTGATTCAGATCCGCTGGAGCGCGAGCGTGGGATTACGATCCTGGCCAAGAACTGCGCGATTGACTACACCGACCGAAAAGGCCGGGATTACCACATCAACATCGTCGACACGCCAGGTCACGCGGATTTTTCCGGTGAGGTTGAGCGCGTGTTGAAGATGGCAGACGGCGTGCTGCTGCTGGTGGATGCCTTCGAAGGGGTAATGCCGCAAACGCGGTACGTTCTTTCCAAGGCATTGGAGGCAGGCCTGGCCCCGCTTGCAGTAATCAACAAGATGGACCGCCCCGACGCAAGGCCTGAGAAGGTACATGAGGAGATATTCGAACTGCTGGTCGAGTTGGGCGCTGAAGATCACGCGCTGGAATTCCCGGTCCTTTACGCTTCTGGCAAGGACGGCTGGGCTACCGGCGACATCGATGAAGCTCACGCCGGCAGATGCGAAGATATTCACGCGCTGTTCGATGCTATTATCGAACATGTCCCCGTGCCTGATCTTGACGGGCAGGCTCCGCTGCAGGCGCTGGTTACTTCGCTGGATTATAACGATTATGTCGGGCGGATCGGTATTGGCAGGGTATTCGCCGGGGCGCTTACGGTAGGGCAGGACGTTAAGGTGATCGACAGTGATGGCAATCACACCCCCCAGCGCATCGGCCAGCTGTTCCGCTTTTCCGGCCTGGGCCGGGTCGAGGTAGACCGTGTGGACGTCGGCGATTTGTATGCGGTTACCGGGCTGGAGCAGGTGGATATCGGCGATACGCTTGCCTGTCCGGATAAGCCGGAAGCACTTGGCGGGATTACCGTAGACGAGCCCACCCTCAAGATGACGTTCAAGTTCAACGACTCGCCCTTTGTCGGCAGGGAGGGCAAGTTCGTTACCTCTCGCCAACTTCGCGACCGTCTGGACAAGGAGCTGCAGTCCAACGTCGCTCTTGAAGTTGAAGATCGCGGCGACCATTTCGTAGTTTCGGGCAGGGGGCTGCTGCACCTGGGCATTTTGCTGGAGAACATGCGGCGCGAAGGTTATGAGCTTTCAGTCGGCAAGCCGGAAGTTGTCTTCCACAAAGATGACAAGGGCAGGCGTCTCGAGCCGATCGAACTTCTTTCTATCGACGTCCCAGCCGAGGCGGTAGGAGCGGTTATGCAGCTTCTTGGTGATCGCAAGGCACAGATGACCCATATGGACGCCAGCGGGGCCAGGACGCAACTGGAATTTACAATTCCCGCTCGCGGACTTATAGGCATCAGAAGCCGCATCCTTAACGCAACTGCCGGCGAGGCAATCATGCATCACCGGTTCGATTCCTACGGTGAGTTCCGGGGCGAAATTCCAGGCCGGGCCAACGGAACGATGATCGCATTGGAAACCGGAGCAGTTACCGGTTACGCACTGGACCAGCTTTCAGATCGTGGGTTAATGTTCGTCAAGCCAACCGATGAAGTTTACGCAGGTCAAATCGTCGGCGAGCATTGTCGTGCAAACGATATCACCGTAAATGCCGTCAGGCGGAAGAACCTTACAAACATCCGCTCATCGAATAAGGATATTACCGTTACACTCAAAGCCCCACGTGAAATTACACTCGAAGCAGCTCTTGAATATATCGAGGGCGACGAACTTGTGGAAATCACACCTAAGAGCATCCGCCTGAGGAAGGTGCACCTCAATGAAAACGACCGCAAGCGGGCTGCCAGGGCTGGAAAGTAGACCGGCCTTTTGGCCCTGGGTGCTCTTAATCTAAACCGTCTCGACGACCAGCGTGTTTGTTCTGCCGGCCTGGCCGATGGGTCTGCCCGAGACGACTACTATTTTTTGACCCTTCTTGGCCCAGGCTAGTTTTCGTATCTCGGCGGTAGCTATGGAAAGGATTTCGTTGGTGTGTTCTACAAGCGGGGCGAGTTTTCCCTCCACGCCATATAAAAGGCACATCTGCTGAAGAACGTGCTTGTTTGGGCTAAGTGCAAGGATCGGTACCGGAAGTCGCATTTTGGACAGGCATCTCGCTGTTGCACCGGTGTGAGTGAAGGCTACTACCGCCTTGATACTGTCGTTTGTAACAAGTGTTCTGACTGCCCGGGCAATCGATTGCAGGCTTTCAGGCCCAGCCGCCGGCAGAGTTTTCGCTCCGGTTACCTCCGGTGTTTCCCCTAGGTATCGCTCCACGCGGTTGGTGATCTTGTCCATCATCCGGACAGCCCTTTCCGGGTTCAGGCCTACCGCGGTCTCACCCGAGAGCATTACCGCATCCGCGCCGTCGAATACGGCGTTGGCTACGTCGGAAACCTCCGCGCGGGTCGGTACTGCGCTGGTAGTCATCGTCTCGAGCATTTGCGTTGCGATAATGCAAATTTTATCCGCTTTATTGCACAGCCGGACTAATCTCTTCTGGGCCAGGGGAACTTCGGATAAATCCATCTCGACACCGAGGTCGCCACGAGCAACGAGAACGCCGTCGGCGGAGGCGATTATGGAATGGATGTTCTTCAGGGCCTGGGGCTTTTCGATCTTAGCGATAATCTGTGCCACCGAGGGCGTTTTTTTCAGTACCTTCTGCAATGCTCTAATATCGGCTGCCCGTTGAACGAAAGAGACAGCGATATAATCTATATCGTTCTGGGCGATCCACTTCAGGTCGGCCAGGTCTTTCTCGGTAGGTATTTTTGATGAAAGCTTCGTTCCGGGCAGGTTTACACCCTTGCCGCTGGTAAGAACTCCGCCGGTTATAACCTTACAAAGAATTTCATTGGGGGGCCTGCGGTCGATCACCTTCAATTGAATCTTGCCGTCATCGAGGAGTATCCGCTGGGATCGACGGACATCGTCGATCAATTCGCTTAATGTTGTGGAGATGCGTTTTTTCGTGCCCAGGACCGGCTTACGTTGGATTATTATTTCGCTGCCGGTTTTAAGATCAGCCCCGCTGCCGCGCATTTTACCGACGCGTATTTTCGGCCCGCACAGGTCAGCCATCACGGCAAGTGGAGCATTTATCCGGTCCGATATCTGCCGGATATAGCCCAACGCGCGTGCGTGCTCTTTGATCGAGCCATGCGAGAAATTCAACCTGAATACATCCACGCCGGCTTTGGCGAGGCGGGTCAGGTCGTCCAAATCCCAGCAGGCCGGGCCTACCGTTGCGACGATTTTCGTCTTGATGATCATCTTCATTTCCCTATTTCATTCCGGTGCGGATAGATAACTTAGTCAGTTATGTCCTATTACTATGCCAACTTGCAAGTGGGTTTTAGCTTTTGCTACATCCTCCAGTCGGCTAGAATTCGTCCGCACCAAGTTTATAAGGGATAACCACAGCCCGGTAGACACATCGGCCGGGCAATCAACTGCTGATGAGCGAAAGCAATTCCTCAACCTGTGAGCTAAATCGACCAGAGCCGAAACTGGTCAGCATTGTTGTTCCTGTTTTCAATGAACAGGACAATATTGCTCCACTGGCCCAGGCCGTCGCATCGGTTCTTATTCGTCAGGGGTACGAACTTATCTTCGTTGATGACGGCAGTACCGATCAAACTTTCGCAAAGATCGAACAGGTAGCCTCTTCGGATAAGCGTGTCAGGGGCATTTCCCTTGCTCGTAACTTCGGCCAGCAGAACGCATTGGCAGCAGGTATGAACTGTGCGACCGGAGACGTGGTTGTAACCATGGACGGCGATATGCAGCATCCGCCGGAGTTGTTGGCCGATTTGATATGTAAGTGGCGGGAGGGTTTCAACGTCGTTCAAACGCAACGGCTGGCATGTCAGGATATTCCCCTCCTCAAGCGAATGACGTCTGCACTTTTCTATAAGCTGTTCAGTTGGATTTCCGGGGTGAAGATCGCACCGGGGCTGGCGGATTTTCGCCTGCTGGATATTTCGGTTGTCCGAAAGTTGCTGGAGGCGGATGAAAGCAGGCTCTTTCTTCGTGGGATGCTTTCCTGGATGGGCTACCGCCAGGCCATACTGCCGTACACGGCGAACCGTCGTTTTTCGGGCAAGCCCAAGTACACCTTACGCAAAATGCTCCGCCTGGCCCGTGCGGGGGTGATCGGCTATTCAAACTTGCCGGTTAGGTTGGGCCAAATCATGGGCCTTGTCTCCGGAATCGCCGGGCTTATTGTCTTGGGTATATCGATGCAGTTTACGCTGGCCGGCGGTGGACTATTAATGTTCGCGATTGTGTTTTTCCTGCTGGGTATCCAGGGCGGGTATCTGGTCCGCATTTTTGAACGGGTCCAGAATCGGCCGACGTATCTAATCGAACGCGTTACAGATTCTTTCGACAGCGATACTCAAGACAAATGAACTAATCAACTCGAAAAATGCATCTAATTAGTGGATGATCGCAGCAGAATTTATATATTAGTTGGTTAGTCAATTTCTGCGTCAGCGTTTCCGGGAAAAGCATCGATGGCTGAAGGTTGTTATCTAATCCGTGATGACCATACTCCCCAACGGGCGGCGTATCCCGTCATCGACGCGCATAACCACCTCTGGGGCAACTGGGACTTAGACGATGTAGTGGCTGTTATGGATCAGGTTGGCGTGATCAGCTACTGCGACGTAACAGCTAACGCACGCTTCGAAAGATCTGGAGGCGGCTATAAGCTTTCTCCGGTCGATTTCGCAGACTTCATCGACGGATGCTTAGAAAAATATCCTGGTAAGTTTTACGGCTTTACGATGGCAGGCTTTGCCGCTCCATATACCGAGCCGCTTTTCGATGATCCAAAAAAGTTTACCGAAGATTGCGTCCAGCAGTTGCGAGACCACGTGGCGATGGGTGCAAGGGGTTTGAAACTTCTCAAAGACCTGGGGCTCAGGCATCACGACTCAGCCGGCAATCTGGTGTGGATAGACGATGAACATTTCGCGCCCATATGGGAAACTGCCCGCGAGCTTGGCGTGCCCGTGCTGATCCACCAGTCTGACCCTTACGGCTTCTTCCAGCCGGCAACGCAAGAAAATGAACACTACGAGACCTTGAAGAAGTATCCGGATTGGGGTTTTTCGGGGCCGGAGCTTCCATCCAAGGAAGATGTCCTTGCTGCCAGGGACCGCTTGTTAAACAATCATCCAAACGTAACGTTCATCCTGGCCCATGTAGCCAACTTCACGGAAAACTTAAGCTACGTTTCAGATCTGCTGGATGCGAATCCCAATGTGCATATCGATTTTTCTGCGAGGATGGATGAGCTAGGCCGGCAGCCATACTCAGCCAGGGACTTTTTCATTCGCTACCAGGATCGGATTATCTTCGGCTCGGACATGCCAGCATCGCCGGCGATGTACAGAACTTATTTCCGCTTTCTTGAGACTTACGACGAGTACTTTTTCCCGCCGGACTACGACGGGACTTTCGACAGGCATCGCTGGGCAATTTATGGCCTGGGCCTGCCGGATGAAGTTCTCAAGAAAATCTACTATGCTAATGCCATTAAACTGGTTCCCGGTTTAAAGGAAGACTTGAAAGATAAACTTCCGGCCGAATGAGCCCGGTCCGAAACAACAGAAAGGTCAGTTATGGTTAAACCAAAGGTTGCATTCATTGTTTTTGGCGTTCACAAGGATGGCCTGGCCGACCCGATGGGCACGCCGTTTATTGACGAGAGCATTGTTAAGGGAGCTAAGAAGGCCCTTCGCGACGCCGGCGTGCAATTAGTGCTGCATGATACGATACTGGCGACCAAGGCCGAGGCTGCCGAATGCTTCGCCAAGTTCAAAAAGGACGATAGCGTCGATGCGGTCGTGCTGTTTTCGGGCACATGGATCTGGGCATCGCACATGATCGCAGCCATTCGCGATTTTGCGACGTCGGGTAAGGGAATCGTGTTGTGGACCAACCCGGGCAGCCAGGGCTGGCGGCCTGTCGGCGGTTTCGTAATGCACGGTGCGTTCAAGGAGATCGGCCTGGCCCATAGGTACGTCTATGGAAGCTACGATGATCCGAAAGAAATCAAACGGATCGTTTCCTACTGCCGTGGCGCTGCGATGAAGAACCGCCTGAATATGTCGACTGCCGGTACTTTCGGCGGGCGCGGCATGGGCCAGACGTGCGGGGCAGCCGATCCCTCACAGTGGATGAAAACCTTCGGTATCGATATCGACTCGCGCGATACGACCGCACTTATCAAAACAGCCGAGGCTATCACCAAGGCGGAGATCACCAGGGCGCGTAAGAAAATCGCCAAGCTGTTCGCCGAGCCAATCCCCGAAGACGAAGTTGCCGAGCGGTCGATTCGCCTTTATCTCGCCCTCCGCAAAATTATCAAGCAAGAGAACTGGGACATGTACACTATCCAGTCATTCCCGGGCCTGGGGGACGTATACAGCGCAACCTGCTTCGCCCAGTCGCTTATGCTGGATGATGGTTACGGCACGAGTACGCTCGGTGATTTCAACACCTTGCTTACGGTCAAGCTGCTGAACGATCTATCCGATGAGCCGGTTTACTACGGCGACCTCCAGCATATCGACAAGTCCAACAATGAGATCAAAATCATCGGCGATGGGGCGTGTCCTCCGTCGTTGGCGGGCAAGCTCGGCCCGGCCGGGTTCGCAGAGCACGGCATACCAACAGAAGGCGAGGCAGGCGGACTTTCGGTCAAGTTGGTCTGCAAGGTTGGCGAGGGTGTCCTTGCCAGGCTAGGCCGAAACGATGGCCAATTCGAGATGGTCGTAACCCGCTGTAGCATCTTCGAGCCGAACAAAAAACAGATCGATAAACGTCGCGATGAATGTGGTATTCCGTTCTGGCCGCACGGCTTCGTAACCGCCCATTGCGATATTGACGAACTACTGGAAGCGTGGACTAATGAATACGCCTGCCTCGGCTACGGTGAGCATCTTTACGATGAGATCATCGCTTTCTGCGAGCAGACCGGCGTGAAGGTAATCGCACTATGAGCGAGAAGGTACTAACCCTGAAAACCGGGCCATGGGAACTGGATTACATGCCTGCCGACGGTGCTCGGCTGAGCCGACTGACCTTTGAAGGTCAGGACCTACTTACAACAGCGCCGGTAGATTTCCGCGCGCCGCAGGTTGATTACGGTAAGTACGAGCTCAGGCCGGTCTATGGCTACGACGACTGCTTCCCAAGTATCAGAGCTTGCGAACATCCTCAACAGGCCGGGACTGGGGTGGCTGACCATGGCGAAGTATGCTGGCTTGATTGGGATGTTACCGCCGGCGAAGATCGGCTGGATTGCAAAGTTGCCAGTAAAGTATTTCCCGGGATAAGCTTTCGCCGGTCGGTAATCTTCACCGATGATTGCCTCACCTGGGAAATCGAGGTAACTAACGATACGGATGCGGACTTTGCTTTCATCCACGTTATCCACCCACTGATGCCGCCGACGAAGATTATATCGGTCAAATTGCCGGACTTCGGCACCGCTATCAGCGAGATGCAGGGCGGGATTGAACTGCCTTGCCAGACCGGCGTGGATCTGGCGGCGTATCTGATGAGCCAGCCGATAGGCTCTGCCGACTTTATGCTGCTTAAAGATGTGAAGTCTGGCCTGGTCGAACTTGGTTGGGAGGGCGGCTTTACGCTGGCGTTGGAGTTTGATCCCCAGATGATGCCGGTTCTCGGTATCTGGTGGAATCGGCGTGGTTATCCGGCAGAGGATGGTATCCAGCGGTCTGAGTGTGCCTTCGAGCCGCTGCCCAGCTATACAAGCTCACTGAATGAAGCTTTCGGTGGCAAGCATCTGACAGCACCTGCCGGTCAGAGCAAGAAGTGGCAGTTGCATTGGCGGATACTCCGGTAGGTTCACCATTATTGCAGTCGTTTAATATGTAATTCGTTACGGAGCGTGGCAATGAATTGCTACATGGGCATCGATATTGGTACGAGTGGGTGTAAGGCGGTCGCCTTCGACGAAAACGGTAAGCAGGTGGCGATTGCATATCGGGAATACGACGTAATTACCCCTCAGGATGGGTGGGCGGAACTCGATGGCGACGAGGTAATCTCCAGGTGCTTCGAAGTTATTGCCGACGTTGCCCGCCAGGCCCCGACAGGGGCCATTCGAGGCATGGGCATCTCCAGCCAGGGAGAAGCTTTCACCGCTATCGATGCTGAAGGTAAGGCGCTCGGTAACGCCCTTATTTCCTCAGATACCCGAGCAGCAAAATACGCCCAGAGTTGGCCTGAGCAATTTGGCGCCGAACGGCTTTACGAAATTACCGGCCATACCGCCCACTCGATTTTTTCTTTGTTCAAGCTGCTCTGGCTGAAAGACAATCGGCCGGAAGTTTGGGGCAAAGCCGATCGGTTCCTCTGCTTTGAAGACCTTCTGCAATATCGGCTGGGCCTGGACCCTGCCATGGGCTGGCCTTTGGCAGGCAGGACAATGCTGTTCGACGTCCGAAGCCACCAGTGGAGCCAGGAGATACTCGATGCGGTAGGTCTTTCGGCAGATAGACTTGCCCGTCCTGCACAATCAGGCCAGGTGGTAGGTAAGCTATCGGAATCCATGGCCTCGCAACTTGGCCTCACCGACCAGCCATTTGTAGTGGCCGCCGGGCACGATCAACCTTGCGGTGCGCTCGGGGCCGGGGCGGTCAAGCCGGGGCTGGCTATGTACGCCACCGGTTCCGTCGAATGTATTACTCCCGCTTTTGGCGAACCGATTTTATCTGAGGATCTCAGGAAGCACAACCTGGCTACCTATGACCACACGGTAGGGGGGATGTATGTTACCGCCGCCTACAGCCTCACCGGTGGGAATATTCTCAAGTGGTTCCGCGACCAGTTCGGCTCGGGTGAAATTGCCGAGGCAAAGGCAAAGGGTGTTAACGCTTACGAGTTGCTGCTGAAGCAAATCCCCTCAGAACCTGCCAAGCCGATGGTCCTGCCCTATTTCACGCCGACGGGAACGCCATTTTTCGACGCTGAGGCAACTGGTGCGATACTTGGCTTGCGGCTATCGAGCGAGCGGGGCGAAGTGATCAGGGCATTGCTGGAGGGTGTGGCCTTTGAGATGAGGCTCAACCTGGAAATATTAGACCGCTGCGGCTGTAAGATCGACCAGCTCAGGGCTATCGGGGGCGGTGCGAGATCGGAGGTATGGACGCAGCTTAAGGCTGACGTGATCGGCAAGCCCATCGTTGTACTTAATGTCGAAGAGGCCGGCTGCCTGGGGGCAGCTATGCTTGCACGAGCGGCAGATTCCGGCCAATCCCTGGTCGACCTGGCCGAGGCATGGGTCCGCCCCGTCCAGACAAAGCAACCTCGCCCGGAGCTAACTGACTGGTACAACGCCAGATTCGATCTCTATAGCAAACTCTATCCAGCCTTGAAGCAACTGCGGTTCTAGTACTCTGTACCAGGGATAATGATGGATGGGTCTTTTTGCCGATAGGTTTGATAGAAACCTTTAACGGCAAGGAGGCTGAGATGCCTGCAAAAAAGTACATCGTTGAATTGACAACT
>SDBT01001361.1_pt1 | contig 42874 bp, 89 predicted proteins | sample 2277101 | NCBI WGS metagenome assembly SDBT01 (sample SAMN10404973, study PRJNA504765) | marine sediment metagenome | isolation source: marine sediment core GS10_PC15, 103 cmbsf | place: Arctic Ocean: Southern Knipovich Ridge | collected 2010
ATTAATCATTCAGATATTGAAAAATATTTAAGTTGTTTAGCAACTTTATGTGGTGAGCAGATAATTTTACCTAACTTGATGACGCATGTTTCGTTTAGTATTATTGTATTGGCCGATGATCGAGATATGTTAGACATTCTTCGACTAGCTAATATGTCATTTGTAGTTGCTGACACTCGTGTACGAGGGGTGCAGTTAGCAGTGATAAGTGGTACATTACAGCAATGGAAAGATGCAGTTAAATCAGGTTCAAGTCGTGGCGTAGAATTTAATGTGCGAACACTTTTTAACCGAGTCATGTCAGCTTTTCAAGACGTTGGAATAGATGTGTGGAAAGATTTTAATTGTCGCCCGGTGAATGATAATACATTCTTGTTGGAGGATAAGCGGTGATAAAAGAAGTTAAATTATTACATCGAACATCTGGCGGTTCTCTCGTCCGCTCAGAGGCAACAGTTGAGTATGCAAACGGTAGAATCACATTTCTTAAATCACCTTTTGCATTAAAAGATGAAATAAAAGCTATGGCTGGGTCTAAATGGCACGGTTTTGAGGAACCACCTAAAAAGGTTTGGTCTGTACTTGACTGTCAACGTAACCGCTTTCAACTTGGGTATTTGACGGGTGAAGATGTTTATGCTTGGTTTGATAGAGAAGTAGTAAAGCATGAATATACTCGTCCATTGATGGACCATCAAAAAGAATTAGCCGACCATTTTCTTACTTATCATTACGGTATTATGGCGGCTGAAATGGGTTTAGGAAAAACCTTAGCTGTACAAGAAGTAATGGAACGGTCAGGTATTAAAGAGGTTTGGTGGATAGGGCCAAAAACATCGTTACCCAATATTCAACGTGAATTTAAAATATGGAATCTTGATCCATCCATTCATGTTGAAATGATGACTTATGAAGCTCTTAAACGAGTTATGAATGAGTGGGATGAAGCTACGCCCGTGCCACAATTTGTTGTTTTTGATGAGTCGAGTCGATGTAAAGGCCCTACTTCACAACGCAGCGGTGCAGCGCAACAACTTGCTGATTTAATACGTGATACTTCTGGTTCTGATGGCTTTGTTATTGAAATGTCAGGTACACCATCGCCTAAGTCACCATTAGATTGGTGGAAGCAATGCGAAATTGCGTGGCCCGGATTCTTAAAAGAAGGCTCTCCTAAAGCAATGGAACAAAGGATGGCTTTCCTTGCAGACTGTCAATTTGACGCCGGTATTTTTAAGAAACGAATTGGCTGGAAAGACGATGAACGGAAATGTAAACATTGTGGTCAATATGAGCATGATTTTGAGGATCACTATTACGAGCCGAGTATCAATGAAGTTGCTTATTTACATGAGCGATTAAAAGGTTTAGTTATTATTCGGCATAAAAAAGATTGTCTTGATTTGCCGGATAAACGATACCGAGTAATTAATTGTAAACCTGATCCCAGCACTATTAGAGTTGCGCAAGCTATTGTACAATCTGCTCCTAATGCAATCACTGGTATGACCTTTTTAAGGGAATTAAGTGATGGATTTCAATACCGTGAAGAGGTAGTGGGCAAAACTACTTGTACACATTGCAAGGGAACAAAGAAGGTTGAAGAATGGTACGATCCTGACGATGAAACTAGAATCTATCAAGCTGTGGATATGATGGATTCATCAACACTCGCTCGTTTATCAAAACGAGTTGTGGATTGCCCGTGTTGTAATGGTAGTGGAGAAATACCGAAAAAAGTTCGCACTACTAAAGAAATTCCTTGTCCTAAAGATAAAGCATTGCGTGGGTTATTGGACGAGTGTGAAGAAACTGGAAGGATTTTAGTTTTTGCAGGTTTTACTGGCAGCATAGATCGTGTTTGTAAACTTTGTCGAAAAGAAGGTTGGGATGTTGTTCGATGTGATGGTCGCGGTTGGCAAGTGACAAAACCAAATGGAGAAGTTATCACAGATGAATTACCTTTAGATTACTGGGCTAATTTAGACCATACTAGAGTCGCTTTTGTAGCTCAGCCTGAGAGTGGTGGGATGAGCTTCACACTTACGGAAAGTCGTATGGCCGTTTATTGGTCTAATTCTTGGAAACCTGAGTTTAGAATACAGGGTGAGGATAGAATTCATAGAATTGGAATGGACTTGAATAAGGGCTGTGTAATTGTTGACTTAATTCATCTGCCGTCTGATGAACGAGTTTTATCCATTATACGCGAAAATCGTAAATTAGAATTGATGACACTGGGCGAAATCGTAGGAGATATAAATTGGGAGTAGGAATATCTGATTTTCACCGTGGTCTAACTGTTGAGATATCTGAAGGGGAAATTTTAACTGTAAAATTACGGGTTCCAAAAGGCGCTACGTATGGGTGGCAACCTGTTCGGGTTGATCCCGGTAAAATGACGCAACTTGGTGTGTCTTTTGAATCAAATGACGCAATATCTGATTTTCAAGTGTCTCGATTTAGAATGATTAGTGGAGGTCGAACTTCTCTTGAACTTAAATATGTTCGACCAATCGAGCGTGAGTATCAACCACCTTACAAATACTTTTATGTTACTTTGGATATTAGTTAGGATAAAACATGAAAACCCCTCTAATCGAATTAAAATGTAAAACTTCACACTCACCTGTGTTATACTGTGTTGTAGTTTTTACTTTAATCATTGCTCTTGCATCTGTGACATTGAATTTATTTGGCCCCGAACATGTGCTTCTTTCGGACTATGCGAGAAATGCCAGAGATACACGTCACAATATTCGCACTAACAGGTGGGATATAGGTGATCTTAAAATGATTCCCCCGTATAAACATTTGCAAGATATTTCTGTAAGAGTTGATGTAGGTCTTGGGCGTGGTACAGGGGTACTGGTTACGCGACAAGTAGGTAATGTTACGCGAACATTTGTTTGGACTGCTGGACATGTTGCTGCGTGTTTAGAGCGAAAAGACGGAACCTTTAAAAATGCAATAATTTATCACGAAGAACGAGTAGATGGACTGTACGTGGATGTAAGAGAGGTTGAAGCTAGGATAATCGCTTACAGTGCTGACGAAGATTTAGCTCTTTTGGAAATCTTAGAAGATAATTATGTACCTTTAAATACATCAGTTAGGTTTAATTTAAAGGAGATACCTCTTGTTGGCACTGAATTAGTGCATGTGGGTTGTGTTCTTGGTTTATATGATTCAGTAAGCCTCGGTATTATGTCACAAACCGACCGCGATCTTTTGAAAACTGGTAAAATGTTCGATCAAACGTCTGTTATGGGCTATCCTGGAAGTAGTGGAGGAGGGGTTTATTTACTTGACGGTAAGTGTATTGGCCTTCTCACTAGGGGCGCTGGTCCCGGCCTTAATTTTATTGTGCCTGTACGTAGAATGATGGAGTGGGCAGAAAAGGAGGGGTTAGAATGGGCTTTAAACCCTGATATTCCGGTTCCCTTGTCGCGTGCGCTTACAAGTTTAGAGCAGGCCGAGCAATCTGAACATCTTGAGCAATTAAAACAAGGCGATATTGATCCAAGGACATACAATGAAATTAAATAAAGAAAAAGTCGCAGAAATTAAGAAGTTATTGGGTCAATTACCGCAACAAGAAATTGCACAGCTATACGGTGTTAGTCGATCTTTGATTTCTGACATTGCAACAAATCGTGTTTGGCGTGACGTTCCTGGGCCGGGAGTTGATAAAGTTGAACAACCTGATCCAACTAATGAGCGTATTTTAGAGTTGGAAGCTGAGGTTGTACACTTAACAGATGAACGAACCCGTGAACGAGCTAAAGTAAAAGCAGGGGCTAGAGTCACTGGCTTATTTAATGCAATTGCAGAAGAAATGGAAACTCAGATTAAACCGTTTTCGGTTTTACCAAGTATATACAAACCTAAAAGAAAGGTAAAGATTGTTGAAGATTGCGTTATGCACCTTAGCGATGGACACCATGATGCTGTTGTTAAGCCAGAAGCAGTTGGCAATCTTGAAGAGTATAATTTTCCAATTTCTTGTGCAAGAGCCGAGCGTTATATTGATACTGTACTTGATTGGACACAGAGAACTTTAGCAGCTTCATTTTCGTTCCCTACTCTATGGGTATTAGCGTATGGCGATCATACATCAGGAGAAATTCATAAAGCGTGTGAACGTAGTTACTATCGGAATCAATTTAGGAATTGTCTTGCAATCGGACAACTTCATGCGTTCATGTTGCGTGACTTAGCTCCACATTTTAAGCAAGTTAATGTCCTTTATTTGGCCGGTAATCATGGTCGTCGAAGTGTGAAAAAGGATTATAATGGCGCTTTGGAAAACTGGGATTACTTGGTTGCCGAAATAGCACGTTTACATTGTAAGGATTTGACGAATGTAAGTGTAATGATTCCTGATAGCTGGTCAGCAAATATTGATATTAACGGGATTGGATTCTCTATAAGTCATGGAGACGATGTTAGGAGTGCCCTTGGTATTCCCTGGTACGGGATGGCTCGCCGTCAAAAAGGACTAATTGCTTTAGGCGCGATGACTGGTCAACGTCCTAGATATTTTGTTATGGGTCATCATCATACAATGGCCTCATTATCTGATATTGACGGTGAAATGTTGGTTAATGGAGCGTGGATTGGAACAGACGCATTTTCCTACAACGCATTAGCAGGATATCGTGAACCTTGTCAATTAATACATGGTGTTAATGCAAAATATGGGGTTAGTTGGAGGTTGCCAGTTAAATTAAGATTTGACGGAGAACAAAAAGGCCCGACTCGCTATTTGATTGATGGCGGTCGGGAGGTTGGACCACTTTAAAAGGAAGATTAGAAATGAAGAAATTAATTTGTCTTGTACTCAGTATTTCATACTTACTTACTGGTTGTTTTATTGCGGTTCCAGTTGCAGCGGCGGCAGCATTTGGTAACGCGACAATACCTGAGTTAGTTGTTTCGATAGCTTTGACCATTTTCTTTTGGCCTGTTATTCTTTGGATAATTGTATACTACCCGTTCTAGGAGATTATAAAATGTGTTTTCCATTCGGGACAAAATTATATAGTATTCCAGAAGCTAGAGAATTTGGCGATCCAGATTCTTTATCTGTTAATGCTTTCCCATTGGCTGATGAACATCTTTGTGTTATGGGTTCTAAATTTGTGCATCGTTGTGAGCATGGAGGAACAGATAGGACTAGACGTTTTGGAGACTATCGCACTACTTGGGTAGAAGCCCTTAAAGAAGCTGATCGAAGAACACAGCAAAAAGCTAATAATGTACGTAAAAGAGTAGAAAGAGACACTAAGGGGAAATAAAATGAAAACACTTTTAGTTGTATTGGCGATTTTTACTATTTATCTGCCGATTAGAACAGTAGAGAATCTTCCGCCTATTGTTACTGATATTGAATCTCATCTACCTAAAAATCATCCGTATCGTGATTCAGATTATATTACATGGGTCCATGAAGGTACTCACGGCATCAATAGTTTGTTACGTCAAAAGTATCATAAGTCTTCATTCTATGTCTTAAATAATCGCGCAGTGATTATGGGCGAACCAACAATTACTTTAGCATTTTCCACTGTGGCTGCTAGAGTGCCTAAGTCATTACGTGGTGACGTATATGATCTCTATTTGAGACAGGCTAGGCGTTGGTGGAATAACCAACCTACGTATGTCTTTGACGAATGGGTAGCCTATACAAACGGGGCACAAGCTCGACAAGAATTAGGGATAACGTCGAGAAAAGAAACAGTGCGGTATATGCTTGAATTTGTGGTGTACTCAGCATGTGTTCCAATGGCTGCTGATTCTGATGATCCTGTAATGCTGGAATTTTACAAATGGCAGGTTAGTCGTTGTATAAAAATCTATCAGCAATCCCGTCTTGAATCCGCCTATCTTAATAAACTGAGAACGGCAGCAGACGCAGAGAATTTACGTATTTTTATTCGTGCTTATTGTGGGACGCGATGGACTAAGAAAGTATTGGGGTTTTAAAATGATTACACCAATTATTGTGCCTATAATGGTCGAAGATGATAAGTGCCCGCAATGTGGTAAAGATGAAGAACGAATGGAAGTGTGTAAACATTGTGGGTATAAATATGAATCAACAGTATGTTCTTTTTGGGAAATTATAAAGTTGGTGTTAGTTATATTTTTGCTACTTTGGCTATTTTTAACTTTAGTTATTTGGGCAATCGAGGCATCTTTCGGCCCTGCGTCACTTAGCAATATACTATCTTCGCAATTTCAATGGTTATGTAATTTGAGGATTTAATTATGCCGATGAAAAGTCAAGCACAGCGGAAGTATCTTTGGGCAAAGCATCCAAAGGTTGCTAAAAAGTTGGAAAAGGACACTCCGAAAGGAAAGCTGCCTAAGAAAGTGAAGAAGAAGAAATGAATCTAATTGATAAGTATATGTGGAGAGTTATTGGCGGGATTGCCTTGTTTTCGGCTGTGTTTGCGTTCGGCCACTACGTCGGATGGGAAACAGGCTGCAATAAACTCCGGCGGGAAGCCACCGAAGCTCGCGTTGCTTGGTATGTCTGCGACCCAACTACAGGGGATACGACGTTTGAGTGGCGGCCGATGCTTTAGTGGGAAACTCCGAGGACTGACGTGTCAACTGAAGAACAAAAAAGAAAAAATCGGGAGAAACAAGCACGTTTTAAAGCGCGCCATCCCAATTATTGTAGAGATAGAAACGCCAAGAAGGCAAAACTACATCCTAAGTTTGTTTTTACTGGAAGATATAGAACATTTGAATTGTGTGATCCTTTAGACCCAGAAAAATTACCTCGCTTAGTGGCGTATTGTAAAGCTGATGTTAAACCTATTTGGGCAAATTTATGGGCAGTTCGTCATCATAGTCGTAGCTACTGGGCACAATGGTTTTGTAAGTTAGAAGAATTAGAACTTACACCAGAGGAGAGAGCAACACCTTGGAATGTAGGGGTTACATTTCCAGCCCCTCGATTGGTTGTAAGATTTGCAGTTCGTTCACGTATCAGACGTATAAATACATTGATAACAGGCGGTGAAAGACATGCACCAAATTGGATGTTACGAAACTTTGAAGTTTTTGTTTCAGTAAAACAACCAGTTGGTTGTATAAAACCATCAGGTGAAGTTTTACATTTTAATTCGATTAGAGAGGCATCAAGAATTATGAAGGTGGGTTACGATTGGATTAGTTCTGCTGCTTCTGAAATTCGTGTCTGTAATAAATGTTTGTGGTTTGATGATTAATTTAATTAAAATTACCGATCTTGCGCAAGCAAAACGATTGCAAGAAATATCAGACGATGATAATCTTACATCGCTTTTGCCGGATATTTGTATACTGAGGCTATTGCAAGAAGAGGCTTTTAATGCAAAGAATTATCATGCTGTGATGGAAATAACAAAAGTTATTGGATCATTATCACATAATACAGAAGTTATTAAGATTAGACAGGGTGAATTACTTAGTAAACCAATTGTATTAGCTTTAGCAGCTAAATTTGCTCAGATATTGACCGATAAGGTAGCTGGCCGCTTTGACGGATGGGAAGAGGTACTCAAGGAAGTTAAGGAAGAATCTACCGCATTGATCGTAGACGCCAGAAATTCCTCGGAATAAGTGACACTTTTGGCGTTTTCAATCGTCATACTCGTGGAGGAACAAATTATGACCGTTCAAACACTGGAAATCATACTCTATTTTGAAATTTTTGCTCTGTGTGCATTAGCCTGTGTAGTAAGTAAACTGCATCGTAAAGCAGCTAATAACACTAAAGAGCTTTGGAAAACGTATGCGATTGCTCAAGAAGTAATTGCAGAATGTTTAGTAGATTATAGTCACGAAGTTTTTAATGAAGGTTGTATGACCCGATCTAAACGACGGGCAAAATCATTGCTAGAAGAGCACAATGCTCAATCTGTCGCAGCGGCGACTCGTGATGAACTTACTAAGTTGGGTGAGTATTAATGAAACAAACCCTATTAATTTTAGGCGGAATTTATCTTGCTTTAGGTTTACCTATTGCTGCACTGGGTTTTCTATTAGCGTTAGTAGCACAGTTTCCTTGGTGGATGGTAATTTTGCTCACTCTTTTCGCGTGGGTAGCTTGGCCTTTTCTAATTACAGGATGTTTTCTACCTTAAATAGCCAATGAATAATTACGCATGGTTAATAGCAGGCGGTGCGGCGGCTACGGGTGTACTTAGTATGTCCTGGGGCTACATTCGTAGTTTCTGGCAGCAATTAGCAAGCTACATAATTGTAACTTGTAAAATACAGGGTAGTTTGGAAGAAGCTGTTACCATGTATTTTTGGAATAATTTTAAAACATCCCCATACGGCCTTCGGACATACGTAGGGTGGACAATTTTTGTTCGCCCTTCTAAGCGTGTTCAATTAGTGGCAATGGAAACAATTGGCACAGGTGGAAAATTATTTTGGTTAAAATGGCGTCCTATTTGGCTTAAACGGGCTAGTACAGAGAGTAAAAACGATACAGCTATAGGAGGTAGATCATTTGAAGGTGGAACTTCGATCACATTTTTACGTGGAACTTTTAACTTAGATAAACTAATTTTGGACGCAACAAATGGTTTTAATATATTACATGCAACTGTTGACGATGAATTAAGGCCACGATATCTTGTAAAACATGTTTTTGGGACTGATGGAAAACCTGCTCAATTATCGCCCGAAAGCTTGAGTGATAGGGAGAATAATGTTTGGGATGTTGAAAAAACATTCCAAAATAGACTTTTACAGTGGAAGTTCGACGAATTAGGTCCAGCTAAAATAGACGGTAAAAATGCTCTAAGTCAATTAGCGCTTACCAGTGGAGCCAGGGAAATGGTGAAAGAAATTGAGCGGTGGAAAAGTAGTGAAGATTGGTATAAAGATAAAGGTATCCCCTGGCGTCGTGGATGGTTGCTGTATGGCGCACCCGGCACAGGTAAGACATCTATTATTCGCGCAATAGCGGAAGATTTCGATTTACCTATTTATGCTTATCACTTATCTACCTTGTATGATGAAGAGTTGCAAGTTGCTTGGCAAAAAATGCAAAATCATGTTCCATGTATTGCTTTAATTGAAGATATAGATACAATTTTTAAAGGCAGAGAAAATATCGCAAGCAGTCATTTGACTTTTGATTGTTTCCTAAATTGTTTAGATGGAGTGGAAAGAGCAGGAGGAGTATTTTTAGCAATCACAACAAATTGTTTGGATAATTTAGACTCAGCATTGGGGATACCTACCGAACACTCTACATCGACTCGACCTGGACGACTTGATTGTATGTTAGAACTGAAGGCTTTGGATAAAGTCGGACGACAACAACTGTGTGGACAAATTTTAACTAAGTGGCCTGAAGTGTGGGACGAAATAATTGCAGCCGGTGAAAATGAAACTGGCGCTCAATTTCAAGGTCGTTGCGCACAAAAAGCCTTACAACTTTATTGGCATGAATTTCAAACTTAAACAAATCCGTGGTCAAAGCCAAAAATTTGTTAAATTTTGGTTCACACCAGAAGGGTATAGAATTAAATGGCGGCGACGCGCCTTGGGCGTCCGTGTACCCGCTCGTTATATGGCTTGTGTCAGAGTCATTGTTCCTGGCAATTTTGAAAAAGGCTATACCGAAATGTGGGATTTCGTCAATCCCAAAAAGCATCTTTATCGTTCAATGAAGGTCGCAACGGTTGATTGTCAAAAGCACCACAAACTATGGGAAAAAGCTGTCGCATGTTCTGGTGTCCGTGAATTTCATACTGTGTTTGGTGGCCGAGAACCGCATGAAATCCCTAAGTGGGCATATAATTTATTAAATGATCGCATACGCCGGAGTTTGATGAAAATAGTACCACGTAAAGTAAAGTTTAAAGATGAATATGTAACGACGCAAGTTGAAGTAAGCAATAAATCAAATCGCACTGTGCCTATTAAAACCCGTAAGCCAAGAAGTGATAAAGGCAAACCTCGTGGACCATATAAGGTGAGAAATGGGTGATAAATTTCAATTACAATGTTATCACATGGGTTGTCATCGTTATATCTCATTAGTCATGGATAATCCGTCGATGGGGTATGCTTCCCATAAAAAATTAGGTAGAATAGATTTACGAAATCAAGTGTGGTTCTGTTATCAACACCGGGCGTTACACAGAAAAAATGTAGTTCCGCTACCGAGGACGTTTTAATGACCGTCGAAACACTAATCAAGTATCTTCAATGTTTTGATAATGAACTTGAAGTAAAAGTGTGTAAACGAACACGGGCAAAACTCCCATTAATTAATCCTTGGTATACTGAAGAAGTTGATGTGGAAGTACCATTATTGTGTGCCCCTACTGCTGCAATTGAACTTGTAATTAGAGACCGATTAACACCTAACTCACCAGTATTGTTAGTGACATGAAACTTAAAGATTTACGAAAACAGATTAAAAAAGAACTAGCTAATTTAGATGGGTATTCTTGGCTTGCTATTGATGGAGCACTTGAACAGATTGAAGATGAGTACGGTATTGAAGCAAAGAATAAAGCTGTAAGGGACTTTAAATTAGATGATTAATAAAAGACCATTTCCACGAGTATGTTGGCACCTGCGCAAAGCAGAGCGTTGACAGAGTTTCTATTCAATATACCGCACAAGCTCGTGTAGGTGCTATTATTCACGAATTTCCAGTCCCTAATCTGCAAGTAGGAAAATGCAGTAATTGCGGTGAACTCTGGTTCGATTGTACGTCCGACGAGCAAATTAATGCAGCACTAGCTAAACATTTGGAGGAATGATGGCTGATTCTGACTGGGCCGCACACGCTGCCAAGAAGATATGGGAAGATTTGAGTGATCGCCAAGGATTTGGATTAGAGGTGTTAGAGTACGACCATCCTGAACTGTTTACGATTATTCAAGCGGTTCACGCACAATTAATACGAGACGCCGCATTAAAACATGTCTAAACTCTATTTTGACTCTGAAACTTGTGGCCTTCATGGTATGCCGGTATTATTCCAGTATGCTATAGACGACGGCCCTATTATTTTGTATGATGTTTGGAAGCATCCTATCGGTGAGACGCTTGATCTTATCGAATGGTTTATGACGCATACGATGGTGTTTTTTAATGCTTCATTTGACATGTTTCATCTCTGCAAGTGTTACACTATTTTTCGTTTGTATCCGCGCAATTGGATACCAGAGGAGCATATCAATGAAATTGCAGTCTGCGAGGAAATGGCTCAGAATGGCCCTTGTTTGAAACCCGCTGGCTGTCTCGATTTGATGCTTCACTCACGAAAGGGTCCATACCAATCCTTGATGTCGCGTGATGACATACGGATTAGGAAAGTTCCTAATGCTCTTGCTTATGTGCTTGCTGAAGAATTAGAAGAACAAATTGAGATTGACGGTATATTTTTTGCTAAACGAGCTAGTAAAGGCGCGCCCAGATGGAATGTATTCGACCGTAAAAAAGGAACTGAATTCGACACCGACTTTAAGGACGTAGTTTTAAAATTTAACCCGGCTGGCGGACTCAAATTTCTTGCCGAATACGCAATGAAACTTGAACCACTATTTCAATATAAAGATGTGGAACCAGATCGTGCGTTTCGCCCAAAAGAATTAGGCTATGCTCCAACTGCCTCTGCTGTAAGTAAAGGACCAAATTGGGAAGTCTATAAAGATGACAAATTAGTTGGTCGAGCTTGGCCCGCCGTAATCGAGCATTTTATTGAACACTGGGCAACGAATGAAAACGCTAGAAAATACGCGGAACTAGACATTGTTTACACCCGTAAATTAGATGAGCACTTTCACTTCCCAGAACCTAATGACGACGATTCTATCCTAGCCTGTATGGTCGCGGCAGTTCGTTGGCATGGTTTTAAAATTAACATCCCCGGTATCAAGAAACTTAACGCTGAAGCCAAGCAAATCGTTAGTGCTTCTCCAGTCAATATTAATAAACCAACTGCTGTTCGTGCATACATTGGCGAGTGTATGAATGAAATAGAGAAAATGGTTCTTGAGGAAAGCACTAAAAAAGCTAATGTAGAGGCAGTTAGTAAATGGCAAATTACAGAGGAAGAATCTTGCGATATTTGTGTGTCAGGTAGGGTTGTCAGAGACGGCGAAGAGATTAAATGTGAACGCTGTAATGGAACAGGCGTTTTAAAACCTGGAACCCATCCAGCAGCTAGACGAGCTAAAGAAATTCTCACCGTAAAATTAGCTTCAAAAGAAGTTGAGCTTTATCGGAAATTACTAAGAGCCGGTAAGTTTCATGCTAGTTTCAATGTTATCGGCGCTCTCTCGTCACGTATGAGCGGGGCGGACGGCCTCAATGCACAAGGAATTAAACATACTTTTGACGTGCGTAGTATGTTCCCCCTTGCGTGGGATGGCATGGCACTGTCGATTGGTGACTTTGATGCGTTTGAAGTGACTATTGCAGACGCAGTTTGTGATGATCCTGATCTTCGTAAAGATTTACTAAGCGGAAAGAAAATTCACGCTATTTTTGGTTCATTAATGTTCCCTGATATGACGTACGATGAAATTTTAGCTACTAAAGGTGCCGAAGATGACCGATATACTAAAGGCAAATCTGGTTTCTTTGCCACTATTCTTTACGGTGGCGTAGCTCACACTCTATTATCTAAGTTTGGCGTCCCCGAGGTGATCGGTCAGGCTGCAATCGACGCTCTATTGCGTAAGTATAAAAAAGTTGGGGCGTGGAGAGACGAAGTATTTAAACGCTTTTGTTCTATGAGCCAGCCAAGGGGGATTGGTTCACAAGTTGTATGGCGCGAACCTGATGATTATTGTGAAACATTTCTTGGTTTTAGACGATATTTTACACTAGAGAATAAGATTTGTAAAACACTCTTTAATCTAGCCCGTAAACCACCTAAAGAATGGCGTAACTGTCCTGTAAAGGTTGTTAGGCGGGACAGAGTGCAAACGGCTGGTGGGGCCGTTTCAAGTGCCTTATATGCGGCAGCTTTCAACATACAAGCTGCTTCAATGCGGGCGGCTGCTAACCATGAAATTCAAAGCCCTGGAGCAGAAATAACTAAACGGCTAGAGCGTAATATTTGGAATTTACAACCAATAGGGATTAATGATTGGGTTGTTGCACCTATGAATATCCACGACGAAGTGGCAGTCGTAAGCCAACCTGATTCAGTTGATGACATCGCTAATGCTGTAAGTGAAACTGTTGAATCGTTTAGGGATCAAGTCCCACTAATTGAAATCAGTTGGAACAAAAATTCATCGAACTGGGCTGAGAAATGATTATTTTTAATTGGGAATATACTAACGAAGAGCTTCGAGATATGGCCAAAAGATATAATAACCCACGCCCAACTGACAATCAATGTGATGCTTTAAGATTAGAAGGAAGAAATAAAATGGAAGTCACGGGCAAAAATCATACAAACTTTGGGTGTGCTTGTGACGGTAAAAATACCTTCATCCATCTAACTGCGCGTGAATCTTTAGCATTTGCCTTTAAAAAATGACCGTTAAAGAAGTATTAAAACAGGCAACACTTTTAACTAAGGATCAATTAGGTGCTTGGTTAGAACGCAATGGTTTTATCTTACAACCTATTAGCTTTAAACGAGCTTATGTAGGTGAATTTGTGGTGAAGTTTGATGATGTGCCCTGCGAAGAAAGCGGATTATCTTCACACACAAAATATGAGTATATGAACCGCAAAAGAGTTAAACCGTGGAAGCGTTATTATCTTGCGAAAACATTGGGTTGGGCAAATGGTGTATTAATTCAAGAAAAAGTTAATGTTTGTCTAGGTTTATACTCACACCACGCCGCTGAATGCTGTGTAGAAGCTGAAAAATTAGCAAAGAAACTTAAAATTTGTGATTGGTTTAACCACGGGCGTCGAGCAAACGGTCAACTAGTATTTTTTGATTTTGACTCGTATGGCTAATGAATAAAATTGACAAATATTTTCGGATGGCAAAAATGGCCGCTATAAAAAGGTCTGATAAACGCAAATACAGACTTGCGGCATTGGGAATTCGATCAGATGGAGCAATTGTAACCTCTACTAATCTGCCTTGTCGCCAACCAGAAAAGAAGGCCCACGCAGAGGCTCGATTAGCTCGTAAATTAGATCAAGGCGCTGAAGTCTATATTGTTAGGGTGTTAAGGTGTGGGTCGCTTGCAAACGCTCGACCGTGTAAGGATTGTCAAGTGACGTTACGGCGACACGTTGTTAAACGCATTTATTACTCAATTTCAAACGTAGAGTACGGGGTTATGAAACTATGAATAATTGTATTGTAGATGATACACGGCTTGATGGCACACAATTAGCTAGTCCAGCATACTGGAGGGGACAAAATAAAGCTATTGCCACAATGTGTTACATGATAAATAAAATTCTTGATGGTAGAGACGATGGTACTGGTATAGCACAAGAACCTTGGGAGTCAGTGCGTAGACGATTGTTGAAAGTAGTCCATGAGAAAACACCACGGTAAAGAATATCAAATTCAGAAGGATTTAATCGCTTATCTTAAAGCAAGAGGTTGGCTTGTTGAACGAATAATTGGTAATGCGTTTCAATCAGGACTACCAGACTTGTATTGCTTTCATCCTAAATGGGGTGAACGCTGGATAGATGTAAAGAATCCATTCCGATCTACATTTACCAAACGTCAAAAACAAAAGTGGCCTCTCTGGCAACGCTTTGGCGTCGGCATTTGGATTCTTATAGGTGCCGACCAAAAGAACTATGATAAATTATTCCAACCGCCAAATATGATGGATTATTGGAAACCCAGTTGGAAAATACCTACTGAAGCTGAAATAGATCAAATGATGGAGGAAATCTAATGACTTACGTTTTAATCGCTTTAATCTGGTTTTTTTAATTGGGGTACTCTCCGGGGCATATATCATATTTGTAGATGTCAGTGAAGGTAATTCGCCTGTTGAGAGCGGTTTAGGTGGTCTTGGTCTATTACTACTTAGCGGTATTCTAGCGCCGTGCTTTGTCTGGGGTGTTTGTTGGGTAGTGTATAATATAACTAGAAAAGGGTACAATGATGATTTAGAGGATAGATTAATGGACGCTTTACGTTACCAAGCAAAATATCTTAATCCTACTGATCTATTTTCCGATAAAGTTTTAGAAGAATGGGCCTTAGACCAAGGATTTAAGCTATGCAATACTTATTCGTAGGTGGTTCACAACATGGTACAATGCGGACTGTTGACCCGGACCAAGAGGAAAGAGATGTTCGTTTAATAAGGGCTAGGTCTGAGCTAGGTGGCCTTGGTCGGAGCGCGTGTGTTGCGGGCACTGGCTCAATTGAGACCTACAAAAAAACTATGTTTGAAGGATTGCCAATGTACATGTGTGATAGTGATAGGCAGTCCGTATTAGATGCGGCTTTACGGGTTTGTTACAACCTACCAAGAATGTAAGCTATGGTTTATTTTACTGCCGATTTACATCTTGGACATCAAGGTATTTTAAAGCATCAGCTTCATAGACGCTTTACAACAGTGGAGGCGATGGACACTCACCTTATTGACGCTGTTAATAGTGTTGTCGGTCGAAACGATCAACTTTGGATATTAGGTGATTTTGCTTGGAACAAATGTGGGCACTATCGGCACCGATTAAATGCGCGCCAAATACATATTGTAACCGGGAATCACGATTCAGGATCATTAAGACGATATGTATCGTCAATGCAGGATATGGCCTATCGGAAATTTAATAAAGTTGAATTTCACATGACGCATTATCCTATGGCGTCTTGGCGTAAGCGCGAACATGGAAGTATCCACCTATATGGGCACTGCCACGGGACAATTGAAGCTCCATTAAACTCTATGTGGCCCAAAAGGCGATCAATGGACGTGGGTGTGGATAATGCTTATTTCTTAACTGGTGAATTTAAACCATTTTCCTTAGATGAAATACTGGAGAAGTTATGCTAACTAGATATTTTATTTTGCATCTTTTAAAAAATTGCAAAGAAGCTGAACTTCCTTTAGAGCGATGGTCGAAAGGTGAAGTTATTTTTGAAGAAGCAATAATGGAGACTTGTAAAAATCTTTTCTTGAGACTAAGAGCTATTTCACCTTACGATGAAAGATTAATACAGGCTGGGGTTAAATGGACACAAGATTTTCCTTTACAAGCACAAAAACTAGAGTTAGAACACCTATTAGAGGTTTGTAAAACTGATCCGATCTTAGCTCCTCAATTAGAGGACAGGCTTAAAGAAATTGAGGATAAATTAAATGCTAGTCCAGAAACAACCTAATCGTTGGTCATGTCTACCTACTTCTTTTGCCGCTATTCTTGGAATAGAGGTAGAGGGTTTTATTCGACATCTGGGGCACGATGGTTCTGAAATTTTATGGCCGATGTTAAAAGAACCGGCATGTCGAAGAGGATTTCATATACAAGAATGTATTGATGTAATGGATCGTTGTGATTATTCTGTTACCCCGTTTGAAGCTATCCCTCAACATGTGCCCGCATTTACCGTTCCTGCAATCCCAATTCTATTCGGCGGCAGTGAAGAAGCAGCAATGGAGCATTTTAGAAAAATTATATATCGAACAACAGGCGTAATCACTGGTATTAGTTTAAATGGACATGCAGTAGCTTACGATCAAGGTGTTATTTGTGACCCTAATGGACATGTTTATCAATATTCACTTAGAGCGTGTGAAAGCCGAGGGTTTATTGGAACTTGTGCCTGGAGTATTCAAAAATGTACAACCATGAATTAGTAGATAGCTTACGTTCAACTTGCACAAAATCAACTAGAGAAGAAAATGATCGTTTATACAAATTAATGTTAGAGGGCAACCAACACGCAGTAGATGATCTTATTACTGGTAATTTGGCATTAGCTATTTTTAAAGTTGGAGTTTTTTTAAAACAATACCCTCACTATTCTCATTTACAAGATGATTTAATATCACAAGGATTTTTAGGTGTTGTAAAAGCGGTTAATGGTTTATTAAAAAATAAACCAAAACAAGAACAAAAAATAAACCCAACAGGATATATTGCGTGGAGTATACATAATCATATTATTAATTTTTTAAGAACTAATGGTTGTACAGATTGTTTGAGTTCGAGCGATGCGGACATTTTAATTGAAGATGATTCATACGAAGATTTATATGCTTTAATTTTCACTTATTGTAAGACACCATTAGAACATCAAATTTTAGATTTACGACTTCTTGGGCATACATTAAATGGTATTGCCGATATAACCGGCACATCTCCTGCAACTACTAAACGTCGTTGGAAAAAACTTCGTACCAGAATCACAAGAAATTTAAAGAATTTTTGACACTTTTGGCGTTTTCAATCGTCATACTTATATGCGAAGAGAATTCTTACAACTTGCCCATAAGCTGAATCCAGTAAGACACCAAATTGGTGGCTATTTCATTTCTGAGAAACTTGACGGCACCCGCTGTTTCTGGGATGGGGGTGTCAGTCGGGGGTTGCCAACAACTGACGTGCCGTGGGCAAACGTGACAGACCCAAAAACAGGGCAAAAGAAGAAAAAGATAAAGCCGATAGCAACAGGTTTGTGGTCACGCTATGGCAATCCTATTATTGCTCCCGATTGGTTTCTTAATACGCTTCCAGCATGTTTCTTAGACGGTGAGCTTTGGGCAGGTCGTGGTAAGTTTCAATTATGTCGTAGTATTTGTGGTGGTGATAACCCTGACACACGTTTCGATAAGATCAGGTTTGCTGTATATTCAGCACCTAGTTTTAAGCAACTATTTCAAGATGGCGAAATTAAAAGCACAAATATGCTTTGTGATATTGATGAGAAAGCGTGTGGAGAGTTTATTGGGTACTATTTAGAAGAGTTTGAAGGGGATTTCCTGTTTAGCAATGCCAATACATTCCAAGAGGAACTAGACTTTTTAGCTAGAGTTTTTGAAGCTCAACATAAATTTTGCTTTCCCCTTCACCAAGAGAAATTGCCGTCGGACCTCTGGGAAGCTCAAGCACGAGTCTCTGAGCGTTTAGAGGCCATCCTAGACCTTGGCGGCGAAGGGGTCGTTCTACGCGATCCTAAAGCTCCCTGGACCCCTAAGAGAAATAGAGGAATCCTAAAATATAAGCCATATAGTGACGCTGAAGGCATAATTATTGGCTTTACTTCAGGAAGAGAAACAAATAAAGGCAGCCGTCTTTTAGGTAAAATTGGCTCACTTATTTTAAACTACCAAGGCAAGCGGTTAGAATTAGCAGGCTTAACTGACAAGGAACGCGAATTTTCTAGCCTTGACATGAGTTCAATTGCGTGGCAAAATCCCGGTGTAGATATGCCAAGCAACTTTCAAGGTAAGCATTTTAAGGTAGGTCAAACTGTTACGTTCAAGTATCGAGAATTAACTGACGATGGAGTGCCTAAAGAAGCTCGATACTTTAGAAAAAGAGATATAGAATGATTCTTTTAGAGCCGGTGAGGGTGTCGCCATGTGTTTCGGTGGTGTGGCGACCGGGAGGGAACTTTATAATGGGCGCGTTAGTACGCGGAGATATAACCGACGCCAGCGAAACGCGCAGTAACCGGCCATATTTTTTTAGTTGAATTACCATGCCTAAAACCCCTCAACGCACCGAACGTATTTGTATTCGCCTCCAATTAGATAAAAAGTATGTAAGTGAATTAGAGTCTTTAATTAAAGCATTTGTTGACCACGATCCTCAAATGTGTGAAGGTGACATTCTTAATCTGACATACGAATTATTTATTAATTATTGGGGAGATGTTGCAACAAAATTAAGATTACTCAATAAAATAATGACTCACCCAGGTATAAAAATCATTCAAGCAAATTTAAAAGAATTAACCGATGGAACTTGCTTGATTCAAGAAATTTGCACTAATATCCACACACTACAAAAAGCTATTAAACCAAAGCCGCCGTCTCTATTTAGAAAATTTATGCGGCTGAGATTGATAGATTTATTTCCAAAGAAAATTCAACGGAAACTCAATGAGTATCATAGCAGCAACACTTGAACAAATTGAATCAATCATTCCACATCCTAATGCGGATCGGTTGGAAATCGCAAAGATTTTAGGTACACAGACTATTGTGTCTAAAGGCGAGTATAAAGTTAATGATCGTGTTGTGTTCTTCCCACCTGATGTACTTATTCCTTCTGATATTAGTTCAATGCTAGGTGTGCAAAAATACTTAAAGCAATCTGAAATTGACGGAGTAAAATGTCAATGTAGGGTTGCCGCTTGTAGATTGCGTGGTTATCCTAGCTATGGATTTATCATTCCTGCACCTGTAACACTGGCTGCACACCCCCTTGGCTGCGATGTTTCAACAATGTGGGCTGTAAAGAAATATGAACCAGCACAGAAACGACAATTTCACGGTGATATAGCGGCGAATCATCCAGCTTTTCATAAATACACGGATATTCAACACTATTGGAGACACCCAAAAATTATTAAACCTGGAACTCTGGTGCGAATTACAGAGAAGATTCATGGTACACAATGTCGAGTTGGTATGATTCGCACTTCATCTGGTTTTCAAGTAATGGGTGGTTCTCATAGAACTAATCGTAAAAAGTTAAGTAATACAGATAACTTATCTCTCTATTGGCAACCTTTAGAAAATAAACAAATACTGAATCTTCTTATATGTCTTTGCGACGATAAACATAATGTTGTTATTTTTGGCGAAATTTTCGGTAAAGGTATTCAAGATTTAGATTACGGAGTAGATTTAGAATTTCGAGTTTTTGATATCAGCGTTGATGGTCTGTATCTTGATTATAATGATTTAGTGTACGCGACCCTACTTTTTGAAGTTGCAACAGTACCTTTATTATATTTAGGCCCACTGACATCCGACATTATCGACCTGTGGACAAATGGCCCAACTATTTTTACACCTAAATGTAAGTTTAAAGGTCGTGAAGGGTGTGTAGTAACGCCCCTTGTTGATGAATGGAATCCTATTGGCCGAGTAATATTTAAAAGTGTCTCAGCAGACTACCTTGATAGGAAACATGCAACCGATAAGGGTGAGTTATGACCGAACTGACACAAAGATTAATGGACGATGTTTGTCAAGGTCTAATTACAGACCCATGTGAATGCCGCCGTATTTTGGCAGGTGGGATGAGAGAACATATTAAAGACATGAAATATCATCTGGCTCAAATGGTCGGCCTTTTAGAAAAAGCAGAATTAGATGTTGAAATTAGGCAAAATACCGTAACAGAAGCAAGACAACAAAAAAGAGACTTCGCTGTTTTAATTGAAGAAGCCAAATTAAACTTAGAGGAATTTGAAAGCTACTAATGACTACACTATATTTTGTCTGTGCGGGCGTTGTTTTGGGAGGCGGCTTAATAGCAATCAAAGCTGATATGTCTCCCGGTTTAGTTTACATAGCAATGGGCTGGTGTGGACTTTGTGTGGCTCAAGGGCTTTTGTCTTTAAAGAAAGTAAACTATGAAAATAGTTAAATTTATTCTTATATGTATCTTTCTAATTGTAATTTGTCCGCCATTTGTTGTCGGTATTGTAGACTCTTTTGTTACACCACGTCCGATTGAACAACTATGGCTTACTAGGGCAATTATCCATTTAAAGGTTAAGCGATTAACTTGCACTGACCCTGAGATTCGAGAGGTACTAACTTACACAATCAAACGCTATACTAAAATTGGCCCGTGGGATGTAAACATAATTCGTTTTCACTGGCCACTTCATAGAGCGATTGGAATGAATTATAATCTTTGTCCTGGATTATCATTGGACCCAGATATCATGGCATTACCGATTAACACAGGGGCATGGATTCTAGTGCATGAAGCTGCGCACGATTATTGGCCGTTTTTACATCCATTTATTGACCCTTTAACTGATAAAATTGACTCGAACTATTAAGGAAGTCCAATGGTTACAATCGAGAACAAATCGTTTAATGTTACTGTAGGTGACAACCAGCAGGAAGTTACTTACCAAGAACTTTTACTAAATGCTGTCCGCGCAGTTCCGCAAGGTGGATTTAGTCCAGAAGAAATGCGAGCTAGGATACGATTACTCGACGTAATCGACAAAAAAGGGCCATTTAAATTCGAGGACGCCGATTTTGCAAAACTAAAACCTCTAGTCAACCAAGCTCGTTGGGTACTGCTTGATCGACAAGTAATCGACTTTGTTGATTACATTGAATCCGGGGGCAAATAATGGCAGCCCCATTAACAGTAAAAAGAAACGATTATCGCAAGAATAAGAAGAATAGTACCGTCTATACACCGACTGGTGTTGCTCAATTCTTATTTGATATTCTCAGTCCGAAATTTACCGCTCACTTAGAACCCCAATGTCAAGTTCTTTCAAAATACAAATCAAGTTATCCAGGGAGACCATTTACTGTTTTTGATCCCTCAATTGGGAGTGGGAGACTTACAAATCCTTGGTACGATATTGGCTGTCAGATTATTGGCTGTGATATTAACGATCAAGGCGCGTTGTGTAATACATTTGACGAATCCACATTTGAATCAAGACAGTATACTTGGAACCCTGATCTTGTTCTTTGTAATCCGCCGTTTAATGGGTGTCAAGGTAAGAGACTCTATTCAGAAGTGTTTTTAAAGAAAATCTTTGATCTATTTGGATACCAACAACCGACTGTTCTATTTGTGCCAATGGGTTTCCGGTTGAATCAAAGAAAGAAAAGCAAGCGTTGGCGTTGGTTACGAGATTGTGGTGCGAAAATTACTAATATTATTAGTTTACCATTGGATATTTTTGAAGGCGTTGAATTTCACGTTGAGATTGTAATATTCAATATTGATGGATTAGAACCGCACTATTTTCTACCTGAGAAGTATCTATGAAATGTATCATTTGTAAAAAAGAATTAAGAATTTTATATGACACTGATATTCCAGCGACGAGTTGTTGGGACGAGTTGTTGGGACGATGGGACTGTTGATAATTTTCTAGCAGGTTACGGTTCTAAACATGATACTACACTCTTTATCATTGGATTTTGTGATGATTGTCTGGACAAATTAATTGAAGAAAAAATTATATGAATTACACTAAAGACGAAATTGCTGCTCATCTTGATCTAGCCGTTTTAAAGCCAACAGCTACACAAGACGATATTAAAGCTGCGTGTACTTTAGCAAATAAATACAAAATTGCAAGCGTTTGTGTGCCGCTTATTTATGTACCCTTAGCGTGTTCCATGTTCAAGAATGTTAGTACAGTTATTTCTTTTCCACATGGAAATACGGCACCCAGCATTAAAATGTTGGAAGCAGAGATTGCTTTACGTAATGGAGTAAGGGAACTTGATGTTGTTATTAATTATGGGCGATTCCTTGACGGTGATATAGCTGTTGTAAAAGAAGAAATCGCAGATTTAATGCAGTTAAGCTATCAGTACAGCGCACTTCTCAAAATCATTTTTGAGACTTGTTACTATACTACAGCTCAATTACGGCATCTATGTCGCATTTGTATCCAGCTAAATGTGCCTTTCATTAAAACCTCAACTGGTTATGCCGCGCAAGGTGCAAATTTAGCCCTGACTAGAATAATGATCGAAATGACAGAAGGCACAGGTACATTTGTGAAAGCCAGTGGCGGCATTAAAACCTATGAAGATATTTGTAAGTATTTAGATTTAGGGTGTAGACGAATTGGGATGTCAAGGTTTATATATGAGTAAATGGACTATTCGATGTTTTCGACAAGTTGACAATAAATACTGTGCCATTGCAAGCCGGACTGCACCAGGAAAAAGATGGATTGTAAATGCTGAAGGTAATACAGAAAAAGAAGCAATCCAACGACTAAAGGTGAAATTAAATGAATAGATTACAACATACTAGATGCTATCTAGCTGGAGCTATGGAAAAAGACGAGACTAATGGAATTGAATGGCGCCGGCAAATTCAAAAAGATTTAGGCAATTTAGGTGTTACTTGGCTCGACCCTACAAATAAACCGTGTGATATAGCTTGTGAAACAAAAGATACTCAAGGTGAACTTTTACAATTGCGGAAAGTACATGAATACGATAAAGTACGCGAAAAAATGAAGCTCATCCGCTGTGTTGATCTTAGAATGACTGATATTAGTGATTTTATAGTTGTAAATATACATCCTGATATCCCCACGGCTGGAACACATGAAGAAATTGCAAATGCTAATCGTCAAAAGAAACCAATTATTGTTCGGGTCGCTGGTGGCAAGAACAAAACACCTTTATGGTTGCTTGGTATGCTGCCACATCAATTAATTTTTTCAACTTGGGAAGAAGTCCATCAATATTTACGGCATATAGCACATGATCCAATTATTGAACGATTAAATCGTTGGTACTTTTTTAATCTGGAGTATTAATGCAACACATTTTTAAAGCACTATCATTTGAAACACTATCAAATACCCTTTGTTTAGTGATAGCTTATTCATACTTTGGTCATTTTGGCGCTTGTCTTATATTTACAGGAATTTGTTTCGTATTAAAACTAATTTTATACTATTACCACGAAAAAATTTGGGAGCATTATCGCCCTAGTGAAAAGTCTGACGAGCCATTAGCCGCAGAGTATTGGGAGGTTTGAATGAGAATACCAAAATATCTATCCTATTCCAGTTTTTCACTTTGGGAAAAACGACCCGAAGAATTTTACTTGCGCTATCTGTGTGAACATCGTTCACCAAGGCAGCCACAAGAACGGCCAGCGGGGGTTGGGTCAGCGTTTGATGCAATTACAAAAGCATCATTGTATACTGCTTTATTTGGATCGGTTGACCCTAAGTATTCACTCGAAGCTCTCTTTGACGCCCAGGTTGAGCCACAAAATCGAGATTGGGCAAGAGAAGAAGGACAATACGTTTTTGATTGTTATAAACAAGCGGGATTTTATCAGTCACTATTAGACGAGCTTTTAGTTTCAAACAAACCGCCAAGATTTGAATTTGACGTATATGACACTATCAATGGTGTACCTGTACTGTGTAAACCTGATGCTCGTTGGGTTACACCAAGATTGGTAACAGTTATTCACGATTGGAAGGTAAATGGCTTCTGTTCTAAATCAGCAACTAGCCCACATAAAAGCTATCAAATTTGTCGAGATGGGTGGGTTGGAAAGCAATCAAGAAGCCACAACACAGAGCATAAAGCTTTCTTAGGGCGTCAGTATGAAGATATTATTGTTAATACTTCTTACCTAGAAGTCTCAAACCCGTCTTGGGCCGACCAATTAAGTCTGTATGGGTGGTCAATGGGAGAAGAAATTTGTGATGAAGGTGTTGTACTTTCTGTCCATCAAGTAGTGGCTAAACCTATGAAGCCAAGGCCACAATTAAGAATTGCTCAATATCGTGCATGTGTTTCATCAACTTATCAATTAGAATTAGCAAATAGAATTAAACGATGTTGGGACGCTGTCACAAGTGGGTATATTTTTCCAGATTTAAGTAAAGAAGATTCTGAAGCAGTATGCGCAACATTAGATGATACTGCTGTTGGACTTCAATCTGATGGATCAAGTCGGGAAGATTTTTTTAACGAAGCCACCAGACAAAGGTATTGTGGATAATGAGGTATAAATATGTTTTCATATTACGGATCAAAAAGTAAATTAGCTCGTTATTATCCTCTCCCTAAGCATGAATTAATTATTGAACCCTTTGCTGGCGCAGCTTGGTATTCTATGCTGCATTTTAAAAACCAAGTAATTTTAAATGAAATAAATCAAACAATTTATAATCTCTGGAAATGGCTTGTTTCAATTGCTACAAAGGAAACTATACTAAAACATGTTAATTTCTATGCCGGAGAAAATATTAGAACCTTAGATTGCTCACAAGAGCAACGAGATTTAATTGGATTTTATATAAATCGAGGGTCAATAGCACCAAAAAATATAGTGCAAAAATGGTGTTGTACAAATAAATTTAATCCAAATTTTGCCGAAAGTGTTTTCAAAAGCCTTAAAAAAGTCGCAGATAATTTAGATAACATTCGACACTGGAAAATTTTATATGGTACTTATACACAATTACCTGATATTGAAGCAACGTGGTTTATTGATCCGCCATATCAATTTGGGGGTGAACATTATATAAACCATTCAATTAATTATTCACAATTAGCTAATTGGTGCTTATCGCGTAAAGGGCAAATAATTATTTGTGAAAATTCAAAGGCTACATGGCTCCCATTCACAACATTAAAAGAAATTCATGGTCAACGTAAAAAATCTATTGAGGTTATTTATACAAACTGACGGATCAAGTCGGAAAGATTTTTAACGAAGCCACCAGACAAAGATATTGTGGATAATGAAGTATTACGCAAAATATATTGGAGTATTAAAAGATGAGTTACGTGATCGTTTTGATAAATTGTTGTGTGTAATTTCATTCGGACATAATCTTGATCCTAAAGATTATGTTACTATAGATATATTTAAACTCAGACTTGCGATTGAAGATTTGCAAGCTATCTTAAAAGAGGTTAAAAAGTTAAAATGAATAGACAATACTCTAGTATGTCCGTCTTTGATTCTTTCGTTTTCATTCTTTACTTCTTTGTACTGCTGGCGGCAGTAGTATGGTTTGCTTTCTTTTACATGCCAAGCGACTCTTCAGTAATCGATACTCCAGTAATCGACAAGAAAATTGATTATAATGGCGCAGTCTTATTTTGGCAAGATGGTATTCTGATTAGACCTATTCTTCGGGAAACTGGTTCTCATCTAACCCATGCCGCTGTCATCCTTGATGGGTATGTTTATGAAGCCGTGCCACCTGCTGTACGTAAAGTATCACTGGCTGATTATACTCAAGAAATGAAAGATAAAAGTCAAAAACGCTCTATGCAAAAAAGAGGTTTTACTTGGTTTATTATTCACCCGATAACACCTTATACTCCAGATGAAGTTCAGGCAATGATTAAACATGCCGAATCTCAATTAGGACGCCCATACATGCTTCGCGGATGGAATAAGAAACTGGTAAGAGGGATTTTCTGCTCACAACTTGTCAGCGATATCCTTGGACAAGGTGGGCAAATTAAATCAGATAGTTTTAGAGAAAGCCCCGGTAGTTTACATAAGAAATTAAAGGGAATTTATCAATGAATCCATTTATAGTAATCTGGTATGCTTTACTTGCTTTACTCGCTGGCGGAGCATTGGGTGCAGGGGTGAGTTATATTGTGTTAGGCGAGACCCCATCGGTAATTCGTAGTTTTGAAATGTTACAGTTTTTGGGATTAATTGTTTTTCTTTATTCTATTGGTTTGGGTCTTATGCTGACGGAAGAAGATATTGAAGAGGAAGATGACAATGACGAATGACATTATCTGTATTAGTGACTTACATCTTTGTGACAAAGGTTATCGTGATAACTTTTATGCTCGCGGTGAAAAGCGACTATTAAAATTCTTAGATTTTGTAGATGATAGCGGTTGTGAACTATTCATTCTCGGAGATTTATTCGAGTGGTGGCAGTGTAATTTAAGCAGTTCACTATTACAATACAAAGAATTAATCAAACGATTAGACTGTGTTGGTCCAATGGGAAAAGGTGCTTGTTGGATTGCGGGTAATCACGACAATTTACTTACGGGATTTTTACCTAATTATACCGGCTTTAAATTAGGGGGTATAGAACTACCATATTTACGAAAAGAGTTTATTGCGCCTATCAATGAACGAAAGTTTCTTTTTTGCCACGGACACGAATCTGATGCAACCTGTCGCAGCTTAAATCCAGGGGTAGGTTACATTACTGCTATTATCAGCGGTATGATGGAGGATCGTAATAAAGGCCCAAATGATGGAGTAGCAATTGAGGATTCATTTATTTCAACTTTAGAAAGAGCTTTAAATACATGGCGCTGGCTCACACGTAAACACAATCGACGTAAGGAACTTATTGATAGTGTTGAAGCCTACCGGCAAAAGAAGAACGCTGACGTAGTTATTTATGGGCACACCCATGAGCCAGGACAGTTAGGCAATTATCACTTTAATTGCGGGTGTTGGTGTCGTGAGCAAGATACATTTGTACGTATTCGTACTGATGGGACAGCAAACACTTTTATTTGGGATGGAGAAAAACCTGTATCTTTTGAAAAGGAACTATTATGAAAACCTTGAAATTAAGTCTGTTTGGTTTAGCGTGTGTTTATATTGGCGGTTGTTTAGCTCTTAGCTGGACAGTCATGTTTGGTTGGTACGAACCTTTTTGTTGGCCGTACAAAATTGTCGCTTTATGGATTGATTTATTCAGTTCTCCGATATGAAATACATAATTTCCAATTTGATTTCATGTTATGTCGGCGGTTGCCTAGCCGTTAGTTGGATTGGCTACCTTAATTGGACCCTACCATTCAAATGGCCTTACACTGTTACTCGTATGTGGTTCTTTTTACTTGGAGATTAAAATGGGAAAAATCTTGGGTTATGTCACTGGTGCTATTGCACTTTTAGTTGTTATTATTTCTATTGGAGCAGCCTTAGTATCTGCCGTAACGCACGGTCTGGATACACTTCAAAATTTAGCTACGTCAACTTTGCAAGGCGTCGGCGTTGCAATTGGTGGTGTGTTGGGCGGTGCTCTAATCATGCGGTTTAAATCCGCCAGAAAATTTTTAGCCGATGTGGTAAAGGACATTAAATGAACTTTTGCCCTAATTGTGACGCTGAATTAGAATTTGCTCAATGTGATTGGCGAACATGTAAAGAATGTGGGTGGGAAGGTGGTTGGCATCACACTAAAATGTTTTCCAGACGGCAATTATTTTTAGATAATAGAACCGAAGCCGCAATTAAATTACTGGAAGAGCATGACTTCCAATGCGGTCTTGTATCTACACCACAACCCAATAGAAATTGTGCCCCATATTGTATCGAGATAAAATAATGCAAGATTTTAGCATTAGAAAATATGTAAATGGTATCGCAATTTGTCCTCATTGTGATTTACAATGTAAAGTACAAATTCACTACGGCGAATTTGTCAATTTACGTTGTCTAAATTGTGGGACATTTATTAGTGAAATCCATAATCCACAAATCACAGGGGTATCCTTATGAAGCCACGACGTAAACCAGTAAGACGCACAATTTCACAACGATCTGAATTAATTACCGATCTACACATGTTTGGTATCAACCCAGACACGCGAGAAATTGTTCTTATGAGTAGCGCCGAAAATTTAGAAGATGGTCTTGATTGGACCAGTGCCAATACGTTTATCAAGAATCTTCTACTTCTTAATATGATGAATCATACACCCATTTTGATCCATCAATGTACCCCTGGAGGAGAGTGGGAATATGGGATGGCGATTTTTGATGCTATTGTGGCTAGTCCTTCACCAATTACTCTAATAGCTTATGCACACGCGCGAAGCATGTCAAGCATAATCCCACAAGCAGCTAGAAAAAGAATCATTACACCTAACGCTGATTTTTTAATTCATTTTGGCGGCGCTGGGTATGAAGGTGATGCTCGAAGTTTTGTCGCTGAAGGTAAATGGATGGATAAACTAGACGCACGTATGCTTGATATTTACGTGTCAAAATGTGTTTCTGGCCCTTTCTTCAAACGTAATCGTTACAGTCGAGAAAAAATCCGAACCTATTTACGTAATAAGATGAACGAACATCGGGAATGGTACATGACCCCTACTGAAGCCATTGACAAGGGCTTCATGGATGGCATTCTTGGAACACCTGGATTTAAATTTAATGAGATACATCCAGCTTACACAAAGTAAACAAGCCTTAGTCAATGACATTGATTATGAATTTCTTAATCAATGGAAATGGCATTGTACCAATGGTTATGTAACTAGAACAACTTCACGTAGAAGCCCACCAAGAAAAACGATTTATATGCACCGCGCAGTCGGTGAGCGAGTAGGGATGAATTGCTCACAAACAATCGACCATATAAATTTAGATAGACTCGATAATCAAAGAGAAAATTTGCGGCCAGCTTCAGTGTCACAACAAGGCGCAAATTGCACTAAACGTAAACGTAACACATCTGGATTTAAGGGCGTTTCTTGGCACAAACAAACTAATAAATGGCACGCTCGAATACAATATAAACAACATCGGCACCATCTAGGTTTATTTACTGCGAAGATAGAAGCGGCTAAAGCATACGACAAAGCAGCAATTAAATACTTTGGAGAATTTGCAAAGTTGAATAATGCTTAAAAAAGAAAAATTACCAAAACGAAATGATAAATGCCCTTGTGGCAGCGGTAAAAAAGCAAAACGCTGTTGTCTACCTCACATGAAAACAATACTTTCTGTACCAAAAAATTTGCGTCAACAATTTTTAACTGATTTAATGCTAAGTAACAAGAAGCAACAATGATTCATAACTTAATTCATGCAAATTGTGTTGATTATCTTAATCCACCTAAAAATTGTTGGACAACTATCTTTGCTGATCCACCTGATAATATAGGTTTAAAATATAAATCCTATAAAGATAGATTATCCGATGAAGTTTATGTTAATATGCTTAAAACTTGGCTCAATTTGTTTATCTTTCGAGCACAAACAGTGTGGTTTAGTTATAATTCAAAATGGACATTTGAAATTGGTAAAATTGTCTCAGACATGTTATACTGTATGCCCGGTTTAGAAGCTAAGCCATGTGTACAAGTGTTCACTTTTGGACAACACAATCAGCATGACCTTGGAAATAATCATCGTCCTCTGTTGCGCCTACGCTGGTCTGACGCCCCTTTGTACCCGGACGCTATCCGAGTGCCTTCCTGGCGGCAAACGCACGGGGATAAGCGAGCGGACCCCAGGGGACGAGTACCGGGCGATGTCTTTGATATACCTCGCGTGACAGGCAACTCAAAAGAACGCCGCAAGTGGCACCCTACTCAGCTTAAAGAGGCATTGGTAGAGCGTTGTCTTAGATTGACAACTGCCGAAGGTGAGACTGTTCTTGATCCCTTTGCTGGAACAGGGACAACTTTGCGTGTTTGCAAACAATTAAATCTGAATTGCACTTTAATTGAATGTGATTCATTCTATTGCGGTAAAATTGCTGAAGAACATAACATGGAAGTCACTAAATGAGATCAATTGATAAAGAACGAATAGGTCAAGACCTTTGGCCTAATCGACGTAAACATTTAGTTAGTAAGGCATTACGTGCTAGAGATGGTGTGTATATTCACATTAGAATAGGTGAAGCCGAAACACTTGCGCGACAAGAAACTGAACGTGAGATTAACAAACGCCTAAAGGAGGACCACCATGCCGGTAGACCATTTATTTCGCGGGATTAACGTGGGTGATCGTGTCGCATATCCAATGCGCCGAGGATCGCGCATGTGGCTCACTACTATGAAAGTAGAGAAGATTGAAGAACTAGGAGAAAGTTTTCTTCTTCTAGGAGTCGATGCCACAGGGCGACGGACCAGAACTAAAAATCTTCAGAATTGCGTGGTGATAGATGAACGCTAAAATTCGTCCCACACACAAAGAAAAGTGTCAATTTGATTCTGGCAAGTGTCAAAGTCAAGCAACAATGTCCATTAACGACACAGCACTTTGCGACCCTCATGCGGAACTTTTGATGGTGTCAATTTGCGGTCGAAATGTAAAGATTGACAGGGTAAAATAATGGCATACTGTCCCAAATGTTGGTATCCCATCACAGTACAGCAAGAATGTTACTGTGATTTATGTGGATGGTTTGGCGACCCACGAGAAATTTTAGCTGAGCCAGGGAGAGAATTTAATTTAACGCACACTGTTATTAGAACCTTGGAACTTTATCGCGGGGCTTGCCGAGAAGAAATGGTCATGGAGCATTTATATGGTCTAGGCAATGCGACCGAAAAAGACCTCCAACATGCGAGAATCTTAACACGTAATCTCGTTCATTCTCTTATCGAAATGTTTGTTAAATTAAAAGTCAGACCAAATATACCACAAGAAACACTATTTAAATTGCCTAGTGGATTTATACCATACCCAGAAACCTGGGAAAAGCACTATAATAGTAATGAACCTTGTGACATGTTAATTGGTCCATGTACTTGTGGGGCATTTCATAGAGACGACGAAGAATGGGTACAAACTAAACTTATTGAACATCAGGCGGTGATTGTATGAACTTCCCAAGAAAGGTAATTATCCTTGGCTATGAGTATAAGATTGATTATGTGCCCACTAATCGAGAAGTTGACACTCATTTAGATTCTGATGGGTTACTAGGTCAAGTGTCGTACAGCAATGACAAACATCATATTCGTGTAAACGCTAGTCAAACAGCCATCGGAGTGTTGGATACTTTAATACATGAAATTCTCCATTCTTTACTTCAACGAAACACACTGTTAAGAGCATCTATTAAAAGTGAGGTAGGTGAAGAAGCCTTTGTTGACACATTAGCGTGTGAAGTAGCCTACTTGTTAGTTTCCAACGGGTGGATTGAATTACCAGAGAATGTTCCTGTAACGGAGAAAAGAATCAATGAAGTTTAGATTAGCTTCAAAAATTCGTAAGAATTGGCGGGAGGGTAAGGTGTATAGAACCTCCACCCGGATTAGAATGCACAAACGGTTTGTTCGCTACTTTATGACACAAGCAAAAGCCTGTACTGTAGAAGAACTCCCTAAAAGACAATGTGCAATACCACAATCTATTGTGGATGAAATGTCAAAGAAAATGCTGAGACACCTGGAAATGAAAATTATGGGGATTAATGATGGATGATCGTTATCAATATCAAAACCGATTAGTTAAAATCTATAGATGGTTACGCTGGAAGCCCTACTATAAAGTACGAGCAATCTATGCTTTAATTTTATGGGTTATTGGAGGCAGTGAAATTCCAGTTGAAGATAAACCTTTCTTTGCAAATCGAAAACAATATATATCTTTTACTTTTGAGATATCTGATGGTTTAGCCGATTATAAAATGAAGCATCTTTACGCCTTTGAGGAAGTTTTTACCACCAAAGATTGCAATAATACTTAGTAAATAGCTTAAATCCTTTTTGAAATTTTTCAATATCTGGAAACATATACCATTCATCATCGCATACGATTTCAAAAGATTCAATCATCTGATCCAGAATCATATCCCATGATTCTTCGGTCAATTCTTCTGGGTATCCATTGCTAATTTCTCTAAGCCGTTTTAAACGTGGTAGAATAAATTGAGCAATAGATACATCTAATGACCAAGTATCTCGGTCGTCCCACCCGCGAATTCTTCGTTGCCACCAGAATTTAATTGCCCTTAACATTTGAATATCCAAACATAGCTATACTTAAGAATTATCGCTATTTCTTGATAGGAAATTGGCCAAATTGTTTTATTCTTATAGTAGTTTATGCCTAAGAATCTATTAGACGTACCTATACATAACCATGTGTGACCGTGTCCATCAGGGTAATAAGTCGAAACTACAATAGCGGCGCCATTTGCTATTGTGCTTTTGAATTCTTGGTATGTTACGCTTCTACATCGTTTCCTTAATACGGCTGCCAGATTTCTTCTGGGTGTGCCTGTATCACAACTTGAATCCCATCTACAAAGTTTTGCATAATAGTTAAAGTCCTTTCCTGTAACTGATAAACCCTGCCATTTCTGGAGATTTATTAAAGCTATAGGAACACAACTACGACGTTTTGTTTGACTTAGGTATCTCATAATTTTTTTAAAAACCGCCTTGCCAGGGCGGTGGGCCGAGTCTACTGGCCGTAAAGTGGAGGCGCGGGGAATCGAACCCCGGTCCCGCGATAACATCCATGCAAAATTCTACGTGTGTAGACGACTAATTTACTCTCTTGCCTTCTTATCCCCTGTCGTCTGGGTTGTAAGTCAGCCAGCCAATTCATTTAACCTTGGCATATTGGCATTAGCCGTGGCGATCCTGAATTATGGCCGGTAGTCGAATCTCTCAGGCAAAGACTCTCAACCGGAGCTACTTTACGCAGCCATTGCGTAATTGCGAGTGGCAATTAAAGATTTAGTCAGCTTTTTACGTGGCCTGCTGACCAACCACGACACGCCTCCTGCACTTCTTTTACCCGGTCGAATCCAGTTCGCCCCCTTATCGTTCAACCGTTCGATAATTTTTGGTGTACCCTCTATCTTTCAAGATATTACATGTATGTTTTGGTAAATCAATCATAGCTTGATCTCGTGCTTTTTCAGTAGTATACCATCGGGTATAAGTCCATTTCTTTCCAAAGAAGCCGTATGACATTTGAAGGCCAAATCGCTTTTTAACAGGCTTCTTAAAATGTTTTGGTATCTCTTCATCTCTCATAATAATTCTGGGTTAATGAAAAAGGCCTCCCAATCAACAATTTGATCGAGTCGATAGCCCAATGGATGTAACAAGTTGATTAAATGACCTAAATCTTCTTGGTTCGAGCCTACTTCAATTGTCATACAGCGAAATTGTCGCGCTGAATGACTAAAATAGCTTTTAAGAATCGCATACTCAGCACCTTCCACATCAATACTTAGATAATCAACGATAGGTGGAATTTGATGCTTACAAAGAACAGACGATAGAGTTACCGTCGGGACAGTTTTCAGTTTGTTTTTTAATTGGAAATGTCCTTTTAGAGCATCTGTTCGTGCAAATCGTTTTAGTCCACCCCACGTTTGAGCGATGAAAAATTCTCCTCTGCCAACTCTATCAGAGACAGTACAATGTTCTACAAATGCTTGTCGATTTTGTGTGGCTCGTTTATATACTTCAACTTCGGCTTCGATTAGAATACCCTTCCAACCTAATTGCTCTAAAGCCAAAGTATTACTATGATAAACACCATCATAGGCACCAATGTCAATGAAAAATCCATCGGTCTTACCTTTTAATTGGTTAATAACCCATAAATCCTGGGCAAGTTGCGAATAAGATTGCATAATTTACCTTTCAGTAGCCGAGGCGGGGCTCGAACCCGCACGAGCTAATGCCCAAGGGATTTTAAATCCCTAGCGTCTGCCATTCCGCCACTCGGCTTCTAATAACACTCTTTGCTCGCTTTAATGACGCTTTGACCGCATCAACTGAAATAGCACACTCCTCTGCGGCTTCTTCATAAGTAGAGTCGTTGAAAATAATAGCTTCAACTGCTCGTCTATTTTTCTCGGGCAGAGTTGTTATCGTTTCTTTTATACCTGCAAGTGTTTCAGCATATATCATTCTTTCATCTGGCATTTCACTCCGACGGAATGGAACGTCTTGCAACATTTGATTGAAACTATTCTGCATTTTTGTATTATCATAGATATTCATCATTACTCGATAATACAAAAATGCTCTGATTTGGAGAACTTTCTCTTTACATTGCATTAAATCAAGAAATGCTTTTTGCACAACATCTTCTGCTGTATTTGCTTCAACATACCTTTGAGCATAAGCAAATAATTCGGCAGCGTAATCTCGATAGGCTTTTTCAATCATGTTGTCTCCTCAAAATATTTTGCTAAATCCATCGAACTAAAACGTGAAGCCCTCAAAAGTTTTGGCATTGATCTGTATGCAGAGCGTAATCTCCTCATTACCCTCAGTGTTGCACACGAATAAAACTCCATTTTCCACCAAGTTATATTCAACCTGGATTTATACTCACACATCAAATCATTTAGCAGTTCTAAATCGTTCATTTGTTAATAACTGGCTTTCTTGGTGTGTCCACAGTCGATTTCCCACTATGTTCAAGTAGTTTTTGTTTCCACAAGGGCCACGTCGAGACAACTCTAACTGCCCTCTCTATCTCTGATTTTAAATCTGTCATAGTTGGCCTAATAAGAATCGAACTTATGACCTGCTGCTTATAAGGCAGCCGCTCTAACCACTGAGCTATAGGCCAGTTTTCATTTCCACAACCACCCTCAATAAATACTCTTGAAAATCTCGACTCTCATCGTCTGCGCCTGTTATCCAATGAGTTAATTCTTCTAACGCTGTTTGTAATAGTCGATTACTTATGCCACTAGCATGGTCATCCGCAAAATAAACACCAGTGTTATCACAAAAACCAAGTTTTATTTGACCGGCTTCCATCAACTGTCGAAAACACCCAACACGCGGCTTTTCTTTTCCATTTAATAAGTTAAGTTCTCCCAGCCATTGCCAAACAGTATCTACGGCCGCGACGGCAGCATCAGTAGGTGATAACTTCTCCAGCCCTTTCTTTTCTAATTGTGATAGGACAGTAAGTGCGGTTGGGATACCAAATTTATCGAGAACTTCAACAAGCCCTGATGATTTAATCGAAACCGCTTTTTTACCTTTTCTTTGGATAAAATTAAAATCCATCCCGGACGCACAAAGAATCCCATCCCCTGCTACAGCTTGCCAAGCATTTTGCCAATTTTCACGTTCTTCTTTTGTCGGTTTATTATAAGACCAGCACAGATATTCTGATGGCAATAATGTTTCATAATTCTCTTCCTGTCGTATTAAACTTTTTAGAAAAATTTGTATAATTTCAACTGAAGCCTCCCGTAATACTCCAGCGCATTTTGCTTTAACGATATAATCTGAACTATTACGGCTTTCATCTACAGTAAAATCTGCTTTTGTAAAATTATAGTCAAACAAAGAATCTTTCATTTCACGAACAAATACACCTTCTCTATAAATCATAGCTGATCGACCATTAAGACTCCTATTCGCTTTAGGTAAAATAGTTTGAGTTAATTCGGGGTTATCACAGAAATGAAGAAAACGTCTTGGCAATTCCCCAAAAAATCTTAGAACATCTTCATTCATTTCAACAAATACTTGTGTAAAACCATCAATTGCTTGTGATTTTTCAACTGTCGTGATTGATAAATGGGTATTTTTTAAGTCATTACCTTCTTCCCTTACTGTTCGATCTATTGCGTTTGAGACAAACTCACGCAGAGCCATTGAAATCTCTTTCCAATCCAACAAGCCAAAATCTAACGCCCAACCAGTGTCAACAATTTTATTAACAGGTCCAGTTAATTTACATACCACTCTCTTAATAGATGTTTCACTTAAACCATCATCAATAATTTCATCCCTTGTTAAAAACTCCATTTTTTGTTCACCACAATAGATTACTAGCTTTAATCCAGCCCGCAATAAAATATTGATAGCATGTTTAGAACCGCTTCCAAACTGACCGATAGTACCTGAAACACCGCAATCACGAGTTGTTGAAACACCAAGAAGAAGATAGCCTTCAATTGGAGCAACACCTGGATTTTTAATACATAGAAACATAGGTTATCCTTCTACAATTTCCGCTATTTCAATATCCCAGTATTCATACTCACAACAACGCCGACTTTCAAGAATCCCTTTGATTGCACGTATATTACCTTGACGTGCTTGTTTCAGATGAGTTTCATTTTCATCTTCATAGTAACCACATTCATCAAGCTGTATAAATAACGCTACCATTGCTCCGCGTAATCTTGCAAGTGTATCCACGAGCCAATACTGTGCGCCATGTTTTCCAGAGTGAACTAGAAGTTTAACTACCATTACTCCTCCATTTGACTGGCTATAAAATCATTACTTTTCATCAAACGTCGATGGTCTAATGAGTACACGAATAAAAATTTACGTATTAAAATTGGATTGTGGACTGCTGCAATAATTTGACAATTTTTATCCGCACAAGTCTTAAAGAGTTTTGCCAGTTTACAAATTGATCGAATTGAAAGCGCCATGTCGGGTTCATCTAAGTATACTAGCCCACCAGAAAACTGAGTTAAACCCTTAAGAATAGCGAGATTAGCTTGTCCATGACTCTTATATTTTAAAAGTATTTGTGCGCCACTAATAATATCTGATAGAGTTCGTGGATTACTATGTTCAAAATCAAATCCACTACTTGTAACAGAGTCAACCGTAAATTCAACTTTCTTTTCAATCCCTATCTCGTACTTATACCCACGGGCTTTACTTTGAGCTGCAATAAGTGCAAGGATACTACTTTTACCACTCCCTTGATCGCCTACTAATAAATTAACACCCGGTCCAAACGCAACAGTATCGCCCTTCTTAAAGCAACGCCAATCATCAATAAATTCTATTTGTTGTAACATTAGGTTGGGCCTCCAACTAAAATTGTCATACTAGCTGCATCACCGTGACATCTTGACTCCCACCTACCGACATTTAAGTCATCAGCCACTAATTGATTAGTTAGACTTTGGATCAATTTCAGTGCTTCAAACTTAGACACTTCAATGGAACACCACTTACTGTCGGTTTTGTGAATTATTAATTTCATACTTCTTTAATCTCATAACCATAATTTGTATAATTCACAAAAACATCCTCGGCCATTTGTTTCAATTCGTCGCTAGTCTCATTCCCATCTAAGCTAATGAGTTCGACAGCGCCGGAAGATGCTCTCGGCCATTCCATTGTTACTACTAATACTTTCATGTTAGGTTACTTTCATGTTAGGTTAATTTCTGGTCTGTGCAACGTAATAAAAGCGTCAATTTCTTCAAGACGTTCTTTACCTTGTTTTTCTGATTCAACCCTTAATTTTCCAAAATTTTCTAATTCTATGGCAGCTACGTGGTTAATAAATATGCTTAAAGTCATAAAATCCATTGAAGTGTTGAAAAGGGACTTTGTTAAGTTCATCAAGTCCATCAACTCCTCCATTTTAGCTAAACATGGGTCTTTCATTATTCAACCTTTAACAAACCACAATAAGATGTTGTCTATCAGAGTTATCTTCACATTGAATTGGTAAGTAATTTAATGGTAATGTATCTAAATCTGCTTCTGTTCTAATAACCACAGTCCAACCAAGAGAGGTTCCGCTTGGATTTTCTCTGTTACATACTTCAAGAATTTCCTCGTTTGTTGCAGCCATAACTACACACACTTGCATTGCAACAATACTAACCATAGGTCGAGTTACTATTACACGTTCCATTATTTTACCCTTACAACTTTAGGTTGATAAACTTTTCTGTCAAATACGGAACCACCATTTGCCCATTTCTCAATCCGCAATTTTGTTATAGGTTCAGCTATAATAATTCGTTTGCCAATATAGTCTGGGCTAAGACAAACACCAACCGCAACAATCGACTTCCAAGGGATATTTCGTACCCCAGCTTGCTTTTTAGTCTGTCCCCACCTACACACCCTAAAAGAACTTTTAGTGAATGGATCATCACCTACATGACAATCTTGACCGCCTGTTTGTGGATACCTCCAATGAAAAAGCCCACTCAGACGCCAATCTACAAAATTACCCCAAGTTCCTTCATTAAAATCTAACACTGAACCATCAAGATTAACTAAATCGCTGTGGTGGTCTATGTTAAGAAGCTGATCGGCTTCGTTAGCATTTATATGAGGCAATAAATGGTGATGGTACATTGCCACATAAATGGGCAGTTTTAATTGCCAAACTTTCTGAAAAAAGCGCGTGCAGGCGTGTTTCGTACTTCTATGCCAATAATCAAGGTCTATTGAAAGATAGGTTTTCATCGGGACATCTCCTCAATTTCTTGTTCTGCCCATTGAATTACTTTTATCAATTCCCTTCCAAGATTATAAACCCGCAAACCCAAAAAGAACATTGGCCCACTGCTCCAAGGTGATGCCTGCAAAAATTCATCCGCAGAGCCGCCGATAAATTTATATCTACGTAAAGGATATTCGTCCATAAACATTCCTTCGTAGTGCCCTATTTGTTCCATTGTTAGCGCTACCGCTTGTTTGCAACAACCACAAATTTGCTTCCGCGAATCCAAAAATTCATTCGCGGCTAATGATAAGCCTATAAATTGATCGCATCTCATATCGTCACCTTGAAGTTATTCGATCCTTTGGAACAAAAACTAAAGCTGCTTCATAAGCTGCTTCATAAGTTGAGTATTTATCGGGGACAATGATTCGATTTTTATTGCTGCATAGATACCAATGCTTACGCTGAGGCCATTTTGATAGTGTGATAATTTCATCATCATAAATATCCGGCCAAATCATTCTATCAGATAAATGCTCGGCAACAATAGTTACATCAGCTTTAGGAATCATCCCACCAGCAGAGTTAATTAAAAGTGTCGTTCCAGCCGATAACAGCTTCCTGACTTGCGCCACCCATAAATTCACTAAATAAGCCGGTGTTGGCATGTTAGCATTATGGGAATTGAGACCATATTTTACATAGTAAAATCTTACAATACCAAGATGTAAGTGCATAAATGTTGCAAAATCATTGGGCCGTAATACAAGATACCAGCCAAACAAATCAGGACATTTTTTATGTGGTTGACACCGATAAAATCTATACATTAGCCTATAGCCTTTCTCAAACCCTGCTTAATAAAATCAGACCTTCGACGGATATGTTGATAGATTTTACTCAACATTTTAAGGTCTTGGTGTCCCATCAATACTGCAATAGTTTGTAAATCCACCCCACGAATAATAGCTTCTGTTGCGAATGTGTGCCGCAAATAATATGGAGTTATGCCAAACTTCTTAAATTGTAAATACAAAGTTTGTGCCGACCACAACTTATTGCCATTCCGAAAAATCGGCCCGTCTGGGTGTTTGAGACTTAATCGTTGACAAATGTTAAAAACTCTGTCACTTAAATGAACAACTCGAAGTATATTGCCTTTAGATTCTGATTTTGGAAAAATCCAACACCTAGCATTTCGATCAAAATATCTAGCTTCAACCCGCCTTGCTTCTGTTGGACGACATCCTGTTTCATGTATTACGATTGCAATGTTATGAAGATCAGAGTTGTCAACAGACTGAATAAACTTTTCCCATTGCTCAGGTGTTAAGTATGCTTCGTCGCCGCGCGAGGTAGCGCGTGGGACTTTTAATGCTGTTAGTGGCGACCGATCAATATACTGTTGTGCCTCAGCCCAGTTAAAACACGTTTTGATGGCCCTCAAAGTATTGCGATAACCTGTTATATGGTAAGGCTTTAGGTCATTTGTTAGCATCTTTCCATGTTGTTTTTTTAGCTTATTAAGTGGCCGCGCATAAAACTTTTGTGTTGCTGAATGCCTGTCCACTGATAGAAACTTGTCCACTATTTCGCCGACTGTGTATTGGTTAGTTTGCAATCGTGCGTATGCTTTCTTAGCTTCAACTTCATCAGTCCCTAGACGACGAGGTTTACCATTAAGATTAACATACCAAGCTCTGTGAGATTTTTTATAATATGGCTTTGTCATAAGTTAATACCATTTAAGAAACTCCCAAAGAGCGCAACTAACCATCAAAAAAATTGCAACACAGCCTTCATGTCGATCGTGTGTTTGAGATTCTGATATTGCCATAGACGTTGGAATATCAAGACCGGACGCCAACCCAACTTCTAATGATTCATCAAATCTCTCAAGCGACTCATCAATTTTACAAAAAGCGTACCACCAATCTCTTGGAACATCCTCGACCCTAATTTCCGTTAATGCTTGAAGTTGATTCGCTGTTTTGATAGTTTCAGTTAATTGATCCAACCGGCCTTCCCACACAACGAAACATACATTCTTAAATTTCCTCGGGGATTCGCCGGTTAGATAGAGATACCTGTCACCATCCTGATAAAATTTCGCTTCCATGTTCCTCCAATTAAGCGCGGATAACAGGGCAACATCTTATGTGAGCTTCTTCAACACAAAGAAAATCGCCTAATGCAGATACGTGAACAATAGGAATTGCGAGTGTAAAATCTACTGCATTTCCTATTCCACGGCGCATTATCTTGACTTGAAGTTCTTGATCCAAATCATCACTATTACTAATTAGTTTTACAACTAATTCTCTTTTTGTCATTACTCTTCCTCCAAACTAATGTGTAGCCACAAAGAATTAGCAGCTATTTTCAAGTTAGTCGCCAACACCTTTAGGCGATCTGTCTTGGCTAAGGCGTCAATTGCCTTATGGTAATAAGGGACTGGCTGATAATGTATTGGCTCAAACATCGTTCGGTCAATTATTTTGACGTTAATGGGTAAGTCGCCGTCGGGGTCTACCTCAAACTTTTCTAGCAGTAATTGCTGAATAACGTCGCGCAACAATGATAGGTCTTTTGTTTCAACTTTGGCGTATCCGCCAGCACTGGTTCGGCGATTTTGCAGAAAGATGATAAGCTTCTCATCGAGTTCCGAGCGGGGGTGTGGTTGGTTAGCTTCGGCCATTCTCTATCCCCTCTCTTTTCGTCATTACTCTTCCTCCACCGAACGTAAATGTTACAACATAGTCGTTCATAACTACTCCATAGGTCTAAAGTTGATATCCGAGCGAAGTGCAATTTGTATCTCGTCCAGACTAAAAGTTGTGGGATGTTCACCTAGCCGAAGAAATTCCAGGTCGATCTCTTGGTCAATTGCTAACCTTGTTAGTTCTTTGACAACCTCCTTGTTATTAGTCTCTACCGGGTTTCCGTATAAAGCCTCTTTTAGCAGGCTTGCAGCTTCCTCTGTCGCGGTTGACTTTGTTAATTGAATTTTTACTTGCTTCTGCGGACTTAGAAACAATGAATCAATATCTTCACCGTCTGCAATTCTAAATAGCAATTCAACTAACTTGTTAAACAACCGATTCGGTTTAGCTTTCCAGATAGGGGCAAGTGGACCCACACCACGCGGCGCATCCCAATAATCATCAAGAGTGTACATTTAATCGTCCCGCAATAAAGTTACCGGAATATAAAAAGACGTTCCATGACAACGAATTCTTACCCAATCATACCCAGTTTCTAAAACCAGATATTCTACATTTTTCTTGAGTTCGCCATAATTTTCACGGAGTTGCATAGTCTTGAACCTCCCAGTTATTAGTATCGGTATCTAAATCGACATTATCATGGGACAAGTCAACTTCACCTAATGCCACCTGTTCGATAGCATCTTCCTCATTTTCTGCCCTTACGACGAAACCATGACAACCTTCACAAGGCACACTGACAAGAAAATCTTTCATGTTATTCTCCTAAATCTTCCCGGATGCAATCTGCCCGAGATTCAAGATCGCACAACAACTCATCAAGAACCACCAGCACATCATCATCACTGTTAGACCGATCGCTACAATAATTCGCAATTTGATCCCGCATTCGTCTCAAAAAATCTTCTTTGCTCATTGTTCACTCCCTATAATTGAATCAACTCATCCCATTGCAATGTTATACGCCGTAAGTATGGGCACATGCCCCACTAAGCAATCCATCTCTAATTCAATAAATAACGCATGTTCTTTGGGCGAAACTACCATGTTATTGCAATTCAGGGCTAAGGACTAGCATCTGAGTACCCAACCGCCTCCGTATCTCAGCTACTTTTCCACTTGGAATAAGAATGGGTGTAAAGCTGCGCGGGTATACAATCACTCGCGTATGTAGTTCTGATGCAACTTGTTCCGCTTCACGGGCTACGCTTTCCGCCTCTTGAAACATAGTTGTATCACAACTATCATCATACGTCATTAACACGCAATCCAAGTTTGTCGCTGTAAGGATTGCAGAACATGCAAAACCGGCGAACATCAAACAAAGCACGCAACCAATCCAAATAGACCAGCGCATAATTTCCTCCAAAATTAAAAGGATGGTTCTGCATACACAGATACTTACAGGGACTACCCCAGCCTACTCGCAGCTTACTCGTCGCCGTTAATCAAGGCGGTTAGCCCGGCAACGTCCACAACCTTTGTGGTGCGCTTGCGCTCATACTTAGGCAATGGTACTCCGGCCTTGCGGAGCTTGTTAGCGCGAGCTTGAACGCTCAATTTCGCCATACCTGTAGTTGACGCCAACTCGTCAT
>SDBT01001362.1_pt1 | contig 42832 bp, 35 predicted proteins | sample 2277101 | NCBI WGS metagenome assembly SDBT01 (sample SAMN10404973, study PRJNA504765) | marine sediment metagenome | isolation source: marine sediment core GS10_PC15, 103 cmbsf | place: Arctic Ocean: Southern Knipovich Ridge | collected 2010
GTTGACATATAAGAAGTAGCGACGCGATTAATCGCGTCGTTACATTAATCAATTTTTAAAATTAATTCGTGAAATTCGTGGACTTCTTTTTTTTGATTGCAGCCTCGTGCTGCGTTATGAATTAACTAGGATAGTTTAAAAAAGATTAAAAACTTGCTAATATAACGATTTTCCAACGGTGATAGTATACCGTTCAAAAGTCTAAAAATGATCAATCGTGCAAGGCATTCTTTCAGTTATGAGTAGATTCTTCTTATCCATATATTTAACTCTTATCGTTTTATTTATATTTCCTGCCTGTGATCATGGTCTTAAGCCAACGGGGGTTAATTCCGAAGGAAAAAGCGGAATCACCGGGTATATTAGTTATCAAAACTGGCCATCACCTGACAGCTTGATAGATCTTCGCCTGATTATTTTTAGATACTATCCTCCTGATAATATTCTCAATGAAGTACTCTCCGGAAATGCAACGGTTCATCCCGGTTTAAATGATTCCAGTCTGCCATTTTACACAGATACGACAGATTTTGTTGTAGAATTAGAGCCGGGTGTTTATGAATATGTTGTAGTGGCTCAACAATATGGATCAAATATCAGTACAGATTGGCTGGCTGTGGGACAATATGATACGGTACTGACAGACCCATTGCCTACGAACATCACTGTTGAGCCAGGTAAATTTCTGCAAGCTATTAATATCAACGTAGACTTTAATGATTTGCCATTGCAACCGTTTTGAGCTACCTTGATTTGAGATAGGGGATACTCGATAAAAGATACGCGATACGTGATGCGGGAGGTAGGATAAGTACTGGGCTTTGGGTGCTCGGTTTTGGAATTTAAAATTAGGAATTAAGATTTAAATGCAGTTGACTATAAAATTTTGTTTATTTTTTTTCTCGATTTGTTCCCTGGTAACTGGTCAATCTGTGGTCAGGGGAATAATTGTAGATGAACAAGGTATTCCAACCGAAGGTGCCAATGTTTATCTGAAGGGTACTGTCATGGGTGCAGCTTCTGATGATCAGGGCAGGTTTCAGATTGCTGATGCACCCCGGGGAGAGTATACACTCACTATTTCTGTGATTGGATACCAGTTGAGAGAAATTCGAATACAGTTGGATGAGAATGAACTTGATATCGGTACTCTCCGGATAGAGGCGGTTGCCCTGCAATCCCAGCCGATAGTAGTAACTGCTTCCAGGTATGCCCAGAAGATCCAGGACGTACCTGTAAGTATGGGGAATGTAACTGTCAGGCAATTGGAAAATCGAAACACAGTAACCATTGACAAAGCATTACAGTATGTATCCGGATTAACCTTAACCGGAGACCAGATTAGTATCCGCGGTTCAAGCGGATACAGCCGTGGGGTTGGAAGCCGGGTAATGATGTTGATGGATGGAATTCCCTATTTAACCGGGGCCACAAAAGAAACAAACTTTGAATCTTTATCAATTAACGAGGTTGAGCGAATTGAGATAGTGAAGGGTGCTGGTTCGGCCCTTTATGGATCCAGTGCAATAGGCGGGGTGATTAATGTTATAAACAAAAAAATTGGGGCGGATCCGCTTCTGACATTTAGAATGTATGGCGGCTTTTATTCGGATGCCCATTACCAGGAGTGGAAATGGTCGGATAGAACACGCTATCTGGGAGGGATTAAATTTAATTATTCCAATAAATCGGGACCTGTTGGGTATCGAATCGGTGCTTCACATGATCAGGATGACAGTTACCGGCAAAATGACTGGATGAAACGATATCATCTTAGCGGTACATTAACTTTTGATCTTTCAGCATTCCAGGAGTTAAATCTATCAGCGACATATATGGACCAGGAGCAAGCCAACTTTTTATATTGGAAGGATCTCAACAATGCCCTGGAACCACCCGATGACCAGCTCAATGATAAAGTAGAATCAAAACGCTGGCATCTTTCCGGTGACTATCAGCATATTCTGGATAAGGATCAATACTTCTCCATTAAATCTATATGGTTTCAAAACAAATTTGACGATAATATCGGTGCCGAAGAAAATCTGACAGGTAATCAGTCAATATCTAATTTCTGGGATGCAGAAATTCAGTATAATTATCATATCGAAAGCAATCAGCTGACTTTAGGACTTGAAGGTAATATAAGTCAGGTATCCTCAAATATTTTCTCCGATAATTCAGGGGAGAATGCAGCCCTGTATGTCCAGGATGAAATCAAATGGGCTGAAGATTTGCTTATAACACCAGGTTTACGCATTGATTATTATACGATGGATAGCCTTGGGGGTGATTATCAGATTAATCCGAAACTTGGGCTGGTTTATAAAGCCTGGAATGCCTCGGCTTTCAGGTTGTCGGCTGGCAGGGGATTTCGGGCACCTTCAATTGCAGAGGTTTTTACCAACACAACGGCCAGTGGGCTGAAAGTTATACCTAATCATGATTTAAAACCAGAGCGCAGCCGATCCATTGAACTGGGCTATAACCAATTTCTGGGTGAAAATTATTTTTTTGATCTTGCTGTGTTTTATAATCGGTTTTGGGATCTTATAGAGGGGACGTTTACAGGAGATCAGGAAATCCAATTTCAGAATGTTACCGATGCCCGGACTGCAGGTATTGAATTCAATTTTAGTTTTAAGGCCCTTAAAGATAAGCTCACCAATCATCTCGGATATACTTTTGTCGATGCTAAAGATCTGACGAAAAACGATTATTTGATTTTTCGACCCCGGCATCTACTGTACGAACATGCACGGTATGAGTGGAATAAATTCCAATTTGGTGTGGATTATCGATTTATAAGCGCCTGGGATAAAATTGATGAAAACTTATCTTTTTTTATAGCGGACGCTGAAGCACGTGTTCCAGCTCATATTCTTGATCTAAGAATCATTTACTCTTTTTCTCTCAGTGATTATCAACTTGAAACATCGTTGCAGCTCAATAATTTGTTTCAATACCATTATGTCGATCTGGTTGGATCAATCGCACCAACACGAAATTTTGTATTAACCTTATCCGGAAAATTTTAATATGATCTTATGAAAGAATTACTGAATTTTCAAAAGAAAAAGTCCCTCAAAATTATTGGTTTGATGTCCGGCACTTCCTGTGATGGTGTCGATATCGCTCTGATTGATATTAAAGGAGCCGGAACGGCGACCTCTTATGAGTTGCTTCATTCATATCACAAGCCTTATAATCCGATACAAAAAAAATATTTATTGGAAATTCTGGAATCCGGTCAGACCGATCTGAAATCAATCAGTCAGTTCAATTTTTATCTGGCCAATGTCTGGTCGGAGGCCATAAGGGAGATGTTAATAAAGGAGAAACTATATGCCAGGGATGTTGATCTGATCGGCAGCCATGGTCAGACTTTTTATCATTTGCCTGTTGCTGAAAATTTTATCGATGGTCAGATCAGTTCTACCTTTCAGATCGGGGATCCTGCTGTTTTAGCCCAATTGAGCGGGATCATGACAGTTGGCGATTTCAGGGTTGCGGACGTGGCTTTAGGTGGACAGGGTGCGCCGCTGGTTCCTTATGTCGATTGGCTGCTATTTTCCAAACTAAAAAGAAATGTCCTGGTTCTGAATATAGGTGGCATCGCTAATTTTACTTTTGTACCTGAAAATGGTGAAAAAGAAGGCGTTCTCGCCTTCGATACCGGTCCGGGAAATATGCTTATCGACCAATTAATGCAGCGTCTCTATGAGTTACCATTTGATCATAATGGTGAAAAGGCGTCTTTGGGTAAATTTTCTGATAGATTATTTGATTACCTGTTGAAAACGGATCCTTTCCCTGGACTGGTCCCACCAAAATCCACGGGAAGAGAACATTACGGGAAGGATTTTGTCCTTGCATTGCTAAAAAAGGCACTTCGACGACGGATCCCCGAACCTGATGTAATTCATACCGTATCAAAGTATACAGCCTATACGGTCTGGCAGGCAGCAGAGAAATTTGTTAAGCAGGAAATTAAGGAAATATATGTGGGTGGTGGAGGAAGCCATAACCGGTTCCTGATGAATGCCTTAGCAGAATATTTTAAAGGTGTAAGTATTAAGCGATCCGGGGATATGGGTCTTGATGAAGATTATAAAGAAGCAATTTGCTTTGCTATTCTGGCAAATGAATTGGTTAGAGGAAATCATTCCAGTCTTCCCCGCGTGACAGGAGCAAGCAGACCGACATTTCTTGGTAAAATCTGTCCGGTCTGAACTATACCTGATCTATTCATACCGCAGCGTATTGCTGCAATCAAAGAAAAGAAGTCCACGAAGTCCACGAATTAACACGAATTAATATCCGAGCACCCTTTTCCGACTACGCTGTCGGGACTCAGGGTGACCACTCTCGGGTCATGCTGAGTCCCGCTTCCGGCGGGGGAAAGCATTCAATAAAAACAAGAGATCCTGAACTAAATCCAGAATGACTATTTTTGTTTGTTCACCTTTCAGAGTGGTCTCATATATTTTTTATACTTATAAATAAATATTCTAATTCGTGAAAATTCGTGTAATTCGTGGATAAAAGTTTTTTATAATTTTGCTAATCTCCCGAGGCGATCCTTGCCCCCGCCAAATATAGGTGGGTGGTGCTAAGGCGGAAATAACAAAGTTTCCGGCTGCAATAACATATCCCGTTTGGTGGGACGCGTAGAGATATCTAAGAAAAAAGAAAAAACCATCTCACAGGGTGATCTGTGACAATCCTGGTTTTTGACAACTTCATATATTGTAAATGATTTTTTTATGATTTTTATTAATAGAACTCTTATCTTTGTACGGGAATTTAGCTCATATTCGGTGATGATGCATGATATGAATCTCTATCAGATCACTGAGAAATTTGCCTGCTTCCGGATTTAGTTTCTATCTGAAAGTTAGGTATCTGTTTTTGAGTCGCGACAAAAGGAGGAATTGTTGTGCGTGCTTTTTTACTCATATCTCTTATCCTGTTAGTCCAGAATCTTCTGCTGGCGCAATCTGATAAGGAACCCCTTTGTATTGGATGCGATGCACCGACATTTTCCTTGCCCTCTCTTGAGGAAGAATATATTTCACTTCGGGATTTCTGTGGAGAGAAATTACGCAAACCCTGGAAAAATAAAACAAAACATATCGTAGTACTTAGTTTTTTTGCTACCTGGTGCGAACCGTGCAAGAAGGAAATTCCGTACCTGGAAAAATTGCAGGATGAATTCAGGGATCGTCCGGTTAAATTTTTTCTTGTCGATGTGGGAGAAGAAAGAAAGATAGTGTCAAAATACCTGCAGGAAGCAGATGTTAAAATTCCTGTTATATTGGATCGCTATCAGAAAACAGCCGAAAAATATGATGCCCTAACCTTACCCCGGCTTTATGTCATTGATCAAAATGGTAAGATACAAAGAAAACAAAAAGGATTTTCCAATCCTGATGACTTTGAGATTGAAATGAGAGAATTGATAAACATGCTGTTACAAGAAGATCAAAATGGGCTATAGACAATAAGGAATTTTTAAAAATCATTTGCATTGAATAAAAAATAGATTATATTTATAGGACCTAGGTGCCCAGAATACAAAACTATGAAAAAAATAATCATTACAATCCTATGTATCTTTTGTTTTTTCTCTTTAGCGTTTGCTAACTTTATATTTCTTGAGTACAGTGCAACCCCCTCCAACAATAGTGTGATAATCGAGTGGGTTACAAAAACAGAGGCCGGGGTTAGTAAATATTTGATTCTTCGCAGCACAGACGATCGTAACTTTATCGAAATAGGTTTTGTCGCATCAGCAAAAGGTAGCCTGAATTATTCATTCACTGATGATAATGTTGTTTTCAAAGATACACAAACATTCTTCTATAAACTGAAGGCTGTCCGTGAGGACAATTCTCTTATTGAAGAGACACAGTCACTTATTGTTCATCCAAATATTTCAGGTATTTACCGGACCTGGGGGGCAATAAAAGCGATGTTCAGATAAGAAATTGCTCAGATAGATTTAAAGCTACCCTTTTCTAACGAGAAGGGTTTTTTTATGCCTAAATTGATATTCTATGTAGAGAAACTAATTCTTCTTAAGAGCAAGTCCCCAAAGGTATACTGGGCAGACCGTGAATCATTTTTAAACTGCAAAGCACTAACAGCAATAAATGAGGGCAAGTAATTCAGATGCTTGAAAGATTCTTTCAATTAAAATCACATGGCACGACTCCCGCAAGGGAGCTTATTGGGGGTGCTACTACTTTTTTAACAATGGCCTATATTATTTTCGTGCAACCAACGGTTTTATCTGCTGCAGGGATGGATTTTGGGGCTGTTATGGTTGCCACCTGTCTTTCCAGTGCCGTGGCAATTCTTGTCATGGGTTTATACGCAAAGTATCCTATTGCATTAGCCCCGGGGATGGGTCAGAACTTTTTCTTTGCTTATACGGTTGTCCTGACGATGGGAATATCCTGGCAGGAAGCTTTGGGTGTCGTATTTTGGGCCGGTGTTATTTTTATTATACTCTCATTTTTTGGATTCAGAGAGAAGATCATTAACGCAATACCTGATACGCTCAAGTACGCGATCGCCGTTGGAATAGGTCTCATGATAACCCTTATCGGAATGGAATGGGCCGGATTGGTTGTGGATCATCCCACTTTACTGATCTCTCTTGGTGATTTTTCAGAGCCCTCAACTTTGCTTGCTTTGACAGGGCTATTGTTCACTTCCATCATGTTAATTCGTAAAATCCCCGGTGCTATGTTGATTGGTATTTTGGTTACCAGTGGAATTGGAATAGGGGCCGGATTGATTCCATATCAGGGTATTATGAGTCCACCGCCATCCATGGAACCAACCTTTTTAAAACTGGATATTCTGGGCGTCCTGCGCCCGGATTTAATTCTTGTAGTTTTCACGTTTTTAATTCTTGATTTGTTTGATACCATCGGCACGTTAATTGGTGTTGCCAGTGAGGCCAACCTTCTCAGAGATGGAAAGTTGCCCGGAGCTGAAAAAGCCCTTCTCTCAGATGCGATTGGGACTACTTTTGGTGCAATTTGTGGTACTTCAACAGTGACCAGCTATATAGAGAGTGCTGCCGGGGTGGCCAGTGGTGCGAGAAGCGGGCTAGCTAATATATGTACGGCTGCTCTCTTTCTGATTGCTCTGTTTTTTTATCCGTTGATCCGTATGATTGGCGGAGGTGTTGAAACAGCCGAGGGGTTGCGGTATTATCCAACCATTGCACCAATTCTGATACTTGTCGGTATCTATATGATAAAAGGTGTCAGGAAAATTCCCTGGGATGATCTCAGCGAGAGTATTCCCGCATTTTTGACTCTTATATTTATACCCTTCTCATTCAGAATAACGGAAGGAATAGCCATCGGCTTTATCAGTTATACGGTATTAAAACTGTTTGCGGGTAAGGCAAAAGAAATCCCAAATTTGATGTGGGTTTTTGCTCTGATATTTTTAATCAGATATATATTTATGGGTAGCTAGCTACTGTAGTCATCAGGATTCATAGCCAAGTTTTTTCAATTTTCGATACATGGTGGCCCTGCTAATACCAAGTAATTTTGCCGCTTCGGCCGCATTCCGATCTGAAAACAAATAGGCTTTTTCAATGGCATCTTTTTCGATTTTATCGAGAGGTGTAAATTTATTATCCTTTGGAACTTCCAATGCTGCCGGAGGCTTTAATGAATCCTTCCGGGTACCGGCCAGAGAATTCTCTATTGTACTAAATGATAGTTCATTTACGATGGTTTCTCCGGTACGTACTGCTGATCTCCGGACAACATTCTTTAATTCCCGTATATTTCCCGGCCAGTTATAATTGATTAATGTTTGAATTGCCTGTTCACTAATTTTTTTTTGCGGCATATTATTGGATTCACAGAATTCAATTAAGAAATGCTGGGCCAGCATGGGGATATCTTCTTTTCTCTCTCGCAGGGGTGGGAGAAAAATAGGATATTCTTCTAACCGGAAGTATAAATCTTTACGAAATTGATTCTCGGAGATAGCCTGCGCAAGATCTCTGTTTGTTGCGGTAATGACACGGAAATTTATTGATCTTTCATTTTTCTCTCCCACGCGGCGAACAGTTTTTTCTTCTAAAATCCGTAATATCTTTACCTGGATCTCCATTTCCATGTCGCCAATCTCATCTAAGAAGATAGTACCTTTGTCCGCCTGTTCGAATAGTCCTGCACGATCCTCAGTGGCCCCGGTAAATGAGCCCTTTTTGTGGCCAAATAACAAGCTGTCTGCAAGTTCACTGGCAATAGCAGAGCAATTGACTGCCACGAAGGGTCCTTCCCGCCTTTTACTGCCCTGATGAAGTGCCCGGGCAACCAATTCCTTCCCTGTGCCACTCTCACCAATTATCAATACATTGATATCAGTTTCCAGAACCCTGTTTACCAGATCGAAAACTTCATTGACTTTCGTACTTTCCCCGACGATATCAGAAAAAAGTTCGCTCTGGCGTAACTTATCCTGTAGTTCATGTACTTCTTCTTTTAAGTCTGAGACCTCGAGAGCATTACGGAGTACCGTGCTCAACCGATCAAAGTCAACGGGTTTGGTAAGATAATCGAAGGCCCCGATTTTTATGGCCTTAACGGCTGTTTCTACATCATGAAGAGCAGATATCATAACGACCGGGATTTGCGGATAATTTTTCTTCACAAGGGTAAGTACCTCAATACCGTCTTTTCCGGGCATTTTGATATCCAGTAATAGTGCTTTTATCTCCGGGCCCAATTTTGAGAGGCAATCATCGCCGTCAGCAGCCAGAACCGGGGTATATCCCAATTCTTTTACCATATGAGAATGCAGGGTCAGAATGCTGGGTTCATCATCGGCTATTAATATTTTCAAAATTCATCCTTCCAAAATATATTGAATCTATGAAATAGGGATCAGAATTAAAAAAGGATTCCACCTCTTTTAAATATGTTCTAGCGAGGCGATTAATTGCGTCACTACTTTTCAGAATCACCTGTTTATGCGTAGAGATGTCCCACCGGGACGTCTCTACAACCAAAAAAGCTATATTAAACATTTAATTAGGTACCTAATATATCTGCAACCGTCATCAATAATAATTCTGGTTCAAAGGGCTTGGTTAAAAAATGGCTTACCCCCAACCTTACGCCTTTAAACTGATCTTCGCTTTGTGTTTTGGCGGTTAGGAAAATAAATGGAATTGCACGGAGTCTTTCATCATTTAGAAGAGATTGGCGTAATTCAAATCCGTCCATTTCCGGCATTCCAATATCACTTATGATTAAATCCGGTATATTGCTGCTACAATAATCTAAAGCCTCGCGACCATTTATTACAGAATAAATATTATATCCTGCAGACTCCAGGTTATACTTAATGAGTATAATCATACTTTGCTCATCTTCGACCACCAGAATCGTTTTTTTCTCACTGATCATCAAGACTTCCTCCCGGTTTTGGAAAAACCAGTCTGAATGTTGTTCCTTTATTTTCTTGACTACATACCTCAATTTTTGCCTTATGTGCATCCAGTATTTCTTTGACAATTGAAAGTCCTAACCCGGTCCCCTGAATCTCAAGACCCGGTCGATAGATGCGGTAAAATTTGTCGAATATTTTTTTCTGTTCGTTTTCAGGGATCCCAATACCCTTGTCGCTTATTTCAAAAATAATATCAGTTTCCTGCTCCTCCAAACGGATATCAATTTTACCACCATTGAGTGTGAATTTGATCGCGTTTCCGACAAGATTTGTAAGCACTTGTTTCATGGCATCAGAGTCCGCCATTATCTCAATTGTTTGTTCAGGAAAAGTTTGATTGAATTGAATACCTTTTTCCTCTGCCTGCATGTGATGAACCTCAATGATTTCTGATATAATCGGCCTGAAGGTGATTTTTTCTAAACGATAGATTACGCGACCTGCTTCAATCCGCGAAATATTTAAAATATCCTCGATCAGTTTAGACAGACGCTGGCTCTCCTGATAAATTATATTTATGAACTCTTCTTTTACATTTTCATCCATTTTCTTATCACGCAAAATCGTACTGGAAAAACCCAGAATAGAAGCCAAAGGTGTACGTAATTCGTGAGAAACACTTGAAACAAAATTACTTTTAATACGATCACTTTCGAGTAAGGCTTTTTCTGCTCTTTTGCGCACTGTCACATCCCGCATCGATCCTTCAATGGCCACCGGATTGTGATAATTGTCGAATATCAAATGGACGTTCACCGAGGTGAAAATCTCCCTTCCATGTTTATCCTTTAATTGTAATTCAAAATCTTCTATCGCATTTTTTTTATTCAATGCCAATAGCATTCGGGAATGATCAACAGGATTCTGGTAGATCAGATTTAAGGGTGTTCCCAGCAATTTTTCCCGACATTTTTCCGAATATCGTGAAATAGAAGGGCTGATCTCCAGAATTTTGCCTCGTAAGTCAGTTTGAAAAAAAATATCCTGAACATTTTCAAAAATGGTGCGATACTTTTTCTCACTTTCACGCAGGGCGTTTTGAGAATACTCAAGAGCAGTTGTTTTATTGCTTAATTCCAGATTGATGTCTACTGCTTTTTTATGGGCTCTTTTTAGTTCTTTGTTTTGAAGACAGGCATTGCAGGCCACAGCCAATTTGGCATTGAGGGAACTGATGTTTTTAATGACATGAGTTCCAATCTCACTATCCTCCTTAATTAGAAGGAGCAAACCAAACCCTGGCAGGTCCAGAAGGTGATAATAGTGATTATCAGTACTTTTCCCCAAAAGAGGTAATTTCTTCCTGAATTTATTTAATTCATCCTCTTTAAGAGGTTTGCTGAGTCTCCTTAATGTTTTTATATACTCAGGACTTTCTTTTATCGTGGGCGGTATTGCATGCACATTACGATAGAAAAAACTCTTGTTCCTCTTTTGCTTTTGATGAAAGACGGAGACAGAAGTGCAGTTTAAATTTTTAAGATAGGAAGTCAGAGCTACCTTCAGCATCTTATTGAACTCAAGCGTTAAACCGATGGACATGGCAATTTCGTAGGATAAACGGATTAAGTCGGTTGATTGATTAATATTTTTTTCCAATTTGGGCATATCTAACCTGGATAATTTTCTCAAAATATCAGACTACAATTTGTGAATGATATCTTAATTTATCGGATTAATAAGAGAAGATTGAAATTATTTATTAAAAAATATATAAAAGCGATTGTAAAAAAATAAATCATGACAAGAAAAAACATTTTTATTTTGTCCGATTTTATTCTAATTTTAGCAAACCTCGTGGAGACTAGTCTTTTCTCACTTCTATCATTCAGAGGTTTCACATACTTTCCAATATGATTCGTTGATCGGGTGAATATTTAATTGTTCAGGTAAGATAAATTATATTCTCACATTGACGAAGAATTATTGAGATACGTCAAGGTAAAATACCAATAGCGATATATCAATACAGGGTCAGAACAGAAGTATGACGGTAAGGATGACAATATATGAATAAAGTAAAACTTATTTTAGAAGACGGTACGGTCTATGAGGGTGAGTCCTTTGGAGCGAAAAAAAGTACCAATGGTGAAGTGGTCTTTAACACGGGAATGGTTGGTTATCCGGAGACGCTTACAGATCCGTCCTATCGAGGCCAGATTCTTGTTTTGACTTATCCATTGATTGGTAATTACGGGGTACCGGATTATTCTGAGGAGGATGGTCTATTTAAAAATTTTGAATCTGAGAAGATTCAGGTTAATGCTCTGATTGTGAGTGAATATGAAAAAGAGTTTTTTCACTGGAGTGCAGTTAAATCACTCTCTGCCTGGTTAAAGGAACACAAAATTCCTGCTGTCTCCGGTATCGATACACGGGCACTCACTAAAAAATTGCGCGAACAGGGAACGATGCTGGGAAAGATTATGATGAAGAATGATGATGATCCTGGTTTTAATGATCCCAATAAAAGGAACCTGGTTGCTGAGGTTAGTACACCAGAGCCCGTAGAATATGGTGCCGGTGAGAAAAAATTGATCATTGTTGACTGTGGTGCTAAAAATAATATCATTCGTTCGTTCATCGTACGAAATGTCTCTGTTATTCGGGTCCCATGGAATTATGATTTTGTCAACATGAAGGCAGATGGAATTTTAATTTCCAATGGACCTGGTGATCCGATGATGTGTCCGGAAACAGTGGAGAATATCAGGCGTACAATGAAAGCCGGCCGCCCGATTCTGGGGATTTGTCTCGGTTCTCAATTGCTTGGTCTTGCAGCGGGTGCAAAAACATACAAGTTGAAATATGGTCATCGCAGTCAAAACCAGCCCTGCTCAGAAATGGGTACGAAACGGTGTTATATTACATCGCAAAATCATGGTTATGCAATCGATGCAAAAACCTTACCCGAGGACTGGCGAGAATGGTTCTATAATGACAACGACGGCACTAATGAGGGATTGTTGCATATCTCAAAACCATATTTTGGAGCCCAGTTTCATCCGGAAGCCTCTCCGGGCCCGGATGATACAGAATTTCTTTTTGATATGTTTATCAGGGCTATGGGTTGATTTATCTAATCCATGAATCAGATATAATTTAGTGGATAAAAATCTTTAAGTCTGTGATGATGCAAGAAATATACCATGCAGGCCAATAAAATTTAATGTAATGTTTAAAAGGAAGAATAAATGATCCGCAAAATCCATCCCAAAAAAGTACTCATTTTAGGTTCTGGTGCTCTTCAAATCGGCCAGGCCGGGGAGTTTGATTATTCAGGTAGTCAGGCCATTAAAGCACTTAAGGAAGACGATATCTCAACCATTCTGATTAATCCGAATATTGCGACAATACAAACCTCCGAAAAGTTCGCAGATAAAGTCTATTTGCTTCCAGTCCAACCGAAATTTGTTGAGAAGATCATAAAGAAGGAAAAGCCGGATGGTATCCTGCTTGGATTTGGCGGTCAGACAGGTCTGAATGTAGGTGTACAGTTAGAACAATCAGGGATACTAAAAAAATATGGAGTAGAAGTTCTTGGAACGCCTGTCAAGGCCATACAAGATACGGAGGATCGTGAACGCTTTACAAAGAAGACAACAGAAATAGGATTAAAAGTCCCGAATAGTAAAAGCGCGAACAATACCGAAGAAGCGCTTGTGGCATCGGAGAAAATAGGATTCCCTCTGATGATGCGTATTGCTTATGCCCTGGGTGGATTAGGTTCAGGTATTGTTTCATCACGGAAAGAATTAAAGGAAAAATGCCAGCGGGCGTTTGCATTTACAAGCCAGGTGTTGATTGAAGAATCTCTGTATGGCTGGAAAGAAGTAGAATACGAAATTGTAAGAGATTACCACGACAATTGTATCACGATCTGTTCAATGGAAAATCTTGATCCCATGGGAATCCATACCGGGGATAGTATTGTTGTTGCCCCGGTGCAAACCTTGACGGCCCATGAAAATTTTAAACTTCGTTCCATCGGTATCAAACTTATCAGGCATCTCGGAATTATAGGTGAGTGTAATATTCAGTATGCCCTTGATCCAAATTCTGATGATTACCGCATTATCGAAGTGAATGCAAGATTGAGCCGGAGCTCGGCACTCGCATCAAAAGCAAGCGGCTATCCTCTAGCTTTTATCGCTACGAAACTGGCTCTTGGATACGCCCTGAATGAAATCCCCAATATCATCACCCAGGTAACTTCTGCCTGTTTCGAACCCGCCTTAGATTATATTATCGTCAAATACCCGCGCTGGGATCTTAAGAAGTTTACCCAGGTTATCGACGATCTGGGCACTGAGATGAAATCTGTCGGCGAAGTAATGTCCATCGGACGAAATTTTGAGGAAGCGTTCCAGAAGGCTATCCGTATGCTGGATATTGGTATACAGGGTTTGACTGCCGACGAGATTGATATAAAAGATCTTGATGTAGCTATTAAAGTTCCTAATGATAAAAGAATTTTTGCAATCGCCCGGGCGATTGACAAAGGCTATAGTTTAGAAAAAATCCATGATCTCTCAAAAATTGACTACTGGTTTCTGAATAAATTAAAAAATATCATAGAACTTGGACAAAAACTAAAGAAAAAAACGATCAAGTCTCTGAAGGTCGATTTGCTGGAAAAATCTAAAAAATTTGGATTTTCAGATAAACAAATCGCCGAAATGATAAAAAGCGACGAATTACAGGTACGCAAATTCCGTAAAAAGAACGGAATTATTCCTAAAGTTAAACAAATCGATACCCTCGCCGCAGAATACCCGGCGGCGACCAATTATCTTTATATGACCTATCATGCTACAGAGGACGACCTCAGCGATCAGGATGATAATCAGATAGTCGTTTTAGGCGGGGGACCCTACCGGATTGGATCTTCTGTTGAATTTGACTGGTGTTGCGTCAATTCAGTCCTGACTCTGAATGATCTGGAGTATACGACGATTATGATTAACTGCAATCCGGAAACTGTAAGTACGGATTATGATACCTGTGATAAGTTGTATTTTGAAGAGCTGACTTTTGAGCGTGTGATGGATATCTATGAAAAAGAGAACCCATTGGGTGTGATCATTTCTATGGGCGGGCAGATCCCCAATAATTTAGCGGTGCCCTTGCACAAACAAAAAGTAAACATTCTGGGAACTTCACCATCCCAGATAGATAATGCAGAAAACAGGTTTAAATTTTCCCGGATACTTGATCAGATAGGGGTTGATCAGCCGGAGTGGAAAGAGTTTAGTGATATAGAAGAGGCCAATAAGTTTGCCGAAAAAGTAGGATATCCCGTACTGATACGCCCAAGTTATGTCCTGAGCGGTGCCGCCATGAATGTGGTTAAATCTTCTGATCAGTTGCACGCTTATCTTATTGAAGCAGCGGAAGTGAACAAGGAGCATCCGGTTGTTATAAGCAAGTTTATCACCGGTGCGAGAGAATTAGAAATAGATGCAGTCGCTGATGGCGGAAATGTTATCTGTTACGCCATTTCTGAACATGTGGAAAATGCCGGCGTACATTCCGGAGATGCAACCATGGTTTTGCCACCCCAACGAACATACCTGGAGACCATGCGGCGGGTAAAAATGATTGGAGGGGAGATTGCTGCAGCTCTGGAGATCACGGGTCCGTTTAACATGCAGTTTATTGCAAAAGATAATGAAGTCAAAGTGATTGAATGTAATCTCCGTGCTTCGAGAAGTTTCCCTTTTGTCTCCAAGGTAACGAAAAATAATTTTATCGATATTGCGACCCGCGTGATTATGGGACAAAAGATAAGTAGATCGCAGTTATCCTCATTTGATATCGATTATGTAGGGGTTAAATCACCACAGTTCTCATTTACACGATTGAAAGGCTCGGATCCGGTTCTGGGCGTCGAAATGTCTTCCACCGGAGAAGTGGGCTGTATGGGTGAAGATTTTGATGAGGCCTTCCTGAAAAGTCTTCTGTCGATTGGATTTGAATTTCCAAAGAAAACTATACTCATGTCGACCGGAAATTTGGAAAATAAACTAAATTTTTTACAGGAGACCAAAATTCTTTCAAATATGGGATTTGAATTATATGCAACTTCGGGTACGGCAAAATTTATGAAAGAGCATGGTATCAAGGCGAAACTCTTACACTGGCCATTGGAAAAGAAGGAACCAAATGTATCCACCTATGTTTCAAACGGTAAAATTGATCTGGTTATCAATATACCTAAAAATGCAGAAAAGACAGAGTTAACTAATGGGTATTTAATTCGCCGCTCCGCGGTCGATCACAATGTATCGTTACTGACCAACCTACAGTTAGCCAAACGTTTTGTTAAAGCCATGCTCACAAAAGATGAATCGGATTTGGATATCAGGAGTGTTGACGAATACATTTAAAAATCTCAAATTATATTTTATGAACCCGGGTGATTGAAGTTTCCTGCTGATCCCTATATGGCCTCTGGTAAAAACCTGGATAATTTGAACTATATATGAAAAAAATTGATTCTTTCCCGGCTTATTTCCATGTTATCTTAATTTTTATCAGTTGTGTGATAACTGCTTTAATTTTGATGCAATTATCTTATAATCCTTCAAACAGCATCCTACAAATTCTGGGCTTTTTATTCATATTCACCACCCTCTTTCTAATCTTTAATTTCAGAAAGCCTGAAATATATATGCGTATCTTCACCGGATTAGCGCTGGGGATTGTGGCGGGCCTCATTTTTCGTGATCAAATTCAGGTCTTTTTGCCAGTGGGTAAGGCCTTTATTCAGTTAATCAAAATGATCGTTGTACCACTGGTATTTGCCTCTTTGCTCGTCGGAACCGCGAATATGAACAACATCAAGCGATTAGGAAAGATTGGTATTCGTACCTTATCATTTTACTTAATATCTACTGCCTTGGCCATTACCATAGGTCTGACCATTGCAAATTTGATCAATCCCGGGACGGATATACCAGATGAGATACAAACAGAGTTAATACGGGATTACGATCAAATGGCCGGGGATAAAATATCGAAGGCTGTTGAGCGACCATCTACTGTTGATTTACTCCTGGATATTATACCAGAAAATCCGGCCCGGTCCATGGCTGAAGGCAAGATGCTCCAAATTATCTTTTTTGCTATAATTACCGGAATTGCGATCACGTATTTACGTGATGACCGGAAAGATATAATTCTGCGCTTTTTTGAAGGTGTGACGGATATTACGATTCATATGGTTCATTTTGTAATGAAACTTGCACCATATGGTGTTTTTGCTCTTGTGGCCTCAGTCATCGGAGAATACGGTATCAGCATCATTTATACTCTTCTGGGATATTTTATCACTACAATTTTAGCACTCGCCGTACATGTGATCATATTTAACAGTGTGGTGATACGTTTATTTACGGGACTCAAGATTTCAGAGTTCTGGCGCGGTATCTACCCGGCGCTGCTAGTTGCCTTTTCTACCAGTTCCAGTTCGGCCACACTTCCTGTGAGTATCGAATGTGCGGAAGAAAACCTGAAAGCAAAACCGGAGGTGGCCAGTTTTGTCCTTCCACTGGGGGCTACGATAAATATGGATGGTACGGCAATTTTTCAGGGTGTTTCAGCCGTCTTTATTGCTACGGTCTATGGTATGGAATTAACATTGCTGGATCAGTTGACGATCATCTTAACGGCTACCTTGGCTTCAATAGGTACTGCCGGGGCACCACAGGTAGGTATCATCATGTTAACACTTGTCTTGCAGAGTATCGGAATTCCCCTGGAAGGGATTGCGTTAATCCTGGGTGTGGAACGTTTTCTTGATATGGCCAGAACTGCGGTTAATGTAACCAGTGATCTTTCCTGTACGGTGGTTGTTGGTGAGGATCGGATGCGGATTGGTCATCATATTCGAAACTCGGAGCGTGCTACATAAAAAAAAGAAGGATAAAGGGATATTGTCAATGAAAGTAAAGTTGTCATTCAATGAGCGGTTGAACATGCTTATATCAAATAAAAGTTCTCTCCTCTGTGTCGGACTCGATCCGGTTATAGAGAAGCTCCCTCCACATTTGAAATATGAAAAAAATCCTTTCATAATATTTAATCGTGAGATTGTTGAAGTTACCTGCGATCTGACTATTGCCTATAAGGCAAATATGGCATTTTATGAATGTGAAGGACAGAATGGATTAGAAGCATTGAATGATCTTGAAACAATGATGTCAAAGGATACTTTATTGATTCTCGATGGTAAAAGAGGAGATGTCCCCCACACTGCTGAAATGTATGCATCCGGATACTTCGAACAATTTGGTGCCGATGCCGTTACTGTTAATCCGTACATGGGTAGAGATAGTGTAGCTCCCTTTATTAAAGACCCGGAGAGAGGAGCCTTCATCTTGTCCTTAACATCCAATGAAGGATCGATGGATTTCCAGCACCTGCAGATCGGCATGGATCCTATGTATCTTTATGTTGGTAAAAAGGTGCAGACCTGGAATGTTCAGAATAATTGTGGGTTGGTTGTAAGCGCAAAAGATATTGAGGGGATGAAGATCCTGCGTGGTGCTCTTCCGGATCTGCCATTTCTGGTTCCGGGCGTGGGCGCACAAGGTGGGTCATTTGAGGATGTGGTTAAATCTGGGCGCGATAAGAAGGGGACAGGTCTGCTTATCAACATTGGTCGTGATATTATCTATGCAGGAGAGGGAAAGGATTTTGCGCAAAAAGTGAGGGAACGGGCGAAATATTACGTGGATGAAATGGCCAATTTAATTCACACCTCCTGGAATTATTGATGAAAAAGATTTGAAATTAGGGATTTGGTATTGGGAACTGGGAACTGGGAATTTTGTTCAATGAAATAAATTCAATTAAATTCCGAAAGATTACCATTGGAAACGCACTATGTAGTCAATTTGTGATCTGACTTAAGAAATGAAATATGGGATCCATACCTGAGACATGCAAAAATGAAATGTGAATATCAAAAAGAAGAAAAAATCTCCACAGATAACGAAATAATGGAGATATTCAAGGAAAGCCAGGCTCTGCTTTCAGGCCATTTTAAACTTACTTCCGGTTTGCATAGTGCTCATTATTTTCAATGTGCTCTGGTCTTGCAGCATCCACGCTACAGCCAATTATTAGCAGAGAAAATTGTTGATTATTTCAAAAATAAAACAATTCAGGTCGTCATTTCACCAGCGGTCGGCGGCATTGTGGTCGGTCAGGAAGTAGGGCGGCAACTTGGAGTCCGAACAATCTTTGCTGAACGTAAGGATGGTATAATGCAATTGCGTCGCGGATTTCAATTTTCTCCGGGAGAAAAAGTTCTGGTTTGCGAAGATGTGGTTACCACAGGCGGCTCTGTTTTCGAAGTCATTGATGTTATAAAGGATCATGGCGCAGAAGTTATTGGCGTTGGATTCATCGTAGACCGCAGCAACGGAAAAGTACGCTTCGGTGTTGATCAGTATGCTGTGATTCAACTGGAAACGAAAGCTTATCAAGCGGAAGAATGTCCTTTATGTAAACAAAATATCCCAATCAGGAAACCAGGTAGCCGCTGAGAGGAGGCATTTTTACGTCTCTACAAACAATTAAAATAAGTTGCTCAATTCAGCAAAAAGCCGCGCTATGCTGTTATAGCCAAAAACTTTGTGTCTTTGTGTCTTAGTGGTTGTGAATAGTTCAGTTTAATTTATATTCTGTGAAAATCCGTGTTAATCCGTGGTTAATAAAAGTTTGATTGCAGCCTTGGGCTGCGGTATGATTTAATCATGCTAATTATAAACCAATAATATAGGAAGAAGATATATGAAGAATAAGTGGATTGTTTTGTTTGTACTTATGTTAACTATTTTAATGATCAATTGCGGACAAAATCCCCGCGTCGTAATCGTAACTAATCTAGGTGAGATTGAAATAGAGCTTTTTAGTGATGAAACACCGGGACATGCTGATAATTTTGTCAAACTTGTCAATGAAGGGATATACACCGGAACCACTTTTCATCGGGTGGCAAAAGGATTTGTAATCCAGGGTGGAGATCCCAACTCCAAGGACTCTGATCCAAATAATGATGGAACCGGAGGCCCAGGGTATGATGTTGATGCAGAAATAAAATTACCGCACCTGAAAGGAAGTGTTGCTGCAGCAAGAATGCCGGATAACATGAATCCGAAAAAAAAATCCAATGGCAGTCAGTTCTATATTTGTCTTCAGAACTTGCCTCAGCTGGATGGCGGTTATACTGTTTTTGGTAAAGTTATCCGGGGAATGGAAACTGTTGAGAAGATCGGGCGTTTAAAAACCGACCCCAGGGAACGTCCCCAGCGTCGTGTGGTGATGGAGCGGGTTTACGTTAATTAGACAGGTTAGTTATTGATGATACGTTTCATTTCCAATATTGTAGTCGTACTTATTTTTCTCGGATCACTCTCAGCCGGGGAATTAGATCGTAACTGGATCTTTTTTATTGACAAAAAAACTGATTCGGTTCCTCAACTTGAGAGTTATGAAAGCCAAATTTTATCTGCGAAAGCGATAAAAAGAAGAGAATTACGATTAGGGGCTGTGCATTTTGACGAGTCTGATAAACCTGTTTCAGGAAAATATATCAGGCAATTGGAAAATCTGGGGGTAAGAATCCACCACCGCTCACGCTGGCTGAATGCGGTGAGCTGTTATCTTAATGGTGCCGATGTCAGAGAATTAGAAAAATTGAAATTTGTAAAAAACATCAGATCTGTAAAAACTTATATCAGAACCCGTGTAAGCCCTGACCCATTAACTGAATTCTATAAAACCGGTAATCCGGATTATGGACCGTCTTTCAATCAGAATGAGATAATGGGAATACCGACAGCCCATGCTTTTGGCTTCCATGGTGAAGATATCCTCATTGCGGTTTTTGATACCGGTTTCATTCTTGATCATGAGGCCTTCCAGGATATTGAAATCAAGGCTACATGGGATTTTATTAATGATAATGAAAATGTTGGGAATGAGCCGGGGGACTTGTCGAAACAGCATAATCACGGCACGGAAGTATTGGGGGTCCTGGCAGGGTATCAACCCGGTAAAATTATAGGACCTGCTTACGCCTCACAATTTATTCTCGCCAAGACAGAAGATCTGAAAAGTGAAACCCATACTGAGGAAGATAACTGGATCGCTGCTGCTGAGTGGGCAGAGAGCCTTGGCGCAGATATAATATCATCTTCAGTAGGCTATATTTTAGATTATAGTTATGAAGATATGGACGGTAATACGACCCTTATAACCAAAGCCGCTGATCTTGCGGTAAAAAAAGGAGTTGCTGTGTTTAATTCTGCCGGCAATGAGGCGTATGAAACATGGAAATATGTGACAGCGCCTGCGGATGGAGATAGTGTTATTGCAATGGGGGGGGTTCGTCCTGACAAAACATTTTGGCCGAATACTTCCAGGGGGCCGACCGCTGACGGCAGAATAAAGCCTGATCTTCTGGCCCAGGCACAGGGAGTGTATACGATTAATCCGGCAACTCTCGATGGCTATCAGTTAGTCAGCGGAAATTCATTCTCCTGCCCACTTGGTGCCGGTGCCGGCGCTGTTTTGCTTTCGGCCATGCCTCATTTATCACCGATGGCTCTGCGAGATCTTCTCATCCAATATGCCTCTCATTACGACGAACCAGATAACCTGCACGGTTATGGCCTGATAGATCTTGAAAGTATTATGCTGAATGTCGCAATGAAGCCCGGTGTTTCGGTAAGCGGGTTTAGAGTCATGCCCGGTTTAGGAAAGAACACAATAAACTGGATTGCTGAGCGGGAGATTAATAATGATCTGTGGATTATTAATCGCAAAAATCTTTCAGGCACATTCCGGTCAATAGCAGCCATTCAAGGAAGGGACGTAGGGATACATCCGGAGTCTTACGCTTTTATGGATTATGAGGTAAAAGGGAACGAAATATTTACTTATCAGATCTCCGCGAAGCTAAAATCAGGGACGGAGGTATTTGTTGATTCAGTCAGAGTTGAAAGCATCGGACCTACAGGAATTTCACTTTTAAAAAATTCACCGAATCCCTTTAATAATGAGACCAGAATTGTTTTTGGATTGGATCAGGCACAAAAGATTAGTCTGAGAATCTATAATGTCAATGGTCAACGAATTAAAACACTTATTAATGATCAGTTCCATGAGGCCCGATATCACCATCTGAGTTGGAATGCTACTAATGATCAGGATCAACCTGTAAGCAGCGGCACCTATTATTTGCAACTTTTATCTGAGAATAGTTTTTCAGTAATTAAATTGCTTCATATGAAATAGTTCTGGCCGCTGGGCTTTTGATGCTGGATACTGGATACTGGATCCAGTATCCCAACAATCGCTATTGGCAAGATCAATGATTTCTATTTAAATGATGGTGAATTCCTCTGTGGGAAGATAATAAACGTAAAAAAAATGAATTTTAAATATCATTTTTATATATTTAAAGGTGCCTATGGAAACCATGTGGAAAAAAATCAAATCGAATATTGTAAAAGGATATCAATCGGTCTCTGAAAAAACAGGTGAGCTGACAAGGATCGGTCGCATAAAACTTGAGATAATAGCAACGAAGAGAGATGTCGAAAAAGCCTTTATAGAATTGGGAGGACGCGTATATCATTCCATCAAAAACAATTCTCAAAATGAAATATTCGAGGATCAGGCAGTTGTGAAACTTATTGATAAAATTAAGGAAAAAGAAGAGAACCTGAAAAACCTTGAAGAAAAAGTGGAACAAATACGCGATCAACATGTTGTAATAGAGGATATATAGAGCATTTTTCTCCGCAGTAAGGTCTATCCCAAAATAGACTACATCATAACAGGGGAAAACTTCGTAACAAATTGTCATCAGAAACTATTGATAACATCATACGTAAAATATTTAATCTACAATATTTAACATGGAGTCAGTTTAGTGAGTGATTTTTTTATCAGTAAGAATCAATCTTTAGAAAATTATTTAAAGGAAATTGGCGCAGTACAGCTACTAACTCCAGCTGAAGAGATCGAACTGGCACAAAAAATCAAACTCAATGATCAACTCGCCTTAAAAAAATTAGTCAGCGCCAATTTACGTTTTGTCGTGAGTGTTGCAAAGTCTTATCAGAATTATGGTATGTCACTGGAAGATCTTATCAACGAGGGAAATTTGGGTCTGATGAAGGCTGCCTACCGTTTTGATGAGACACGTGGTTTTAAGTTTATTTCCTATGCCGTGTGGTGGATCAAACAATCAATTCTGCAAGCTATCGCTGAACAATCACGTCTGGTAAGACTTCCCCTGAACCGTGTTGGTACATTAACAAAGATTGGTAAAGTTTACAGTATGTTGGAGCAGGAATTTGAACGCGAACCAACTCCAGATGAAATTGCCAATGTCCTTGAAGTGGAATCCGGTGATATTTCTGATACAATAAAAATGGCAACACGTTCAATCTCAATGGATTCACCTCTCCAGCGGAATAGCGATAGCAATCTTATTGATATCATTCAAAATCAGCAGGATCCTGAACCGGATTCTGAAATAATGGATGAGTCATTAAAAGAAGAAGTTAATCATATTCTTAATACCTTAACGGGTAGAGAAGCGACAATCTTAAAACTCTATTTTGGTCTTGACGGTGAAAAGTCCCATACCTTAGAAGAAATCGGCGTTAAATTTAAATTAACACGAGAACGTGTCCGTCAGATAAAAGAAAAAGCCTTACGTCGTCTCCGGCATAGTTCACGAAGCAAAGTACTCAGATATTACCTCGGGTAAACTATCAAAATGCATTTTCATACAAAACTCCGACCCTCAAGGGGTTTTTTATTTTGTATGATTCTCCGTAAATTTACCTCAATATACTTTTCCAGGAAGATACTAGTAAACGCTTAATACTGTCTGAATAGTTACAATCTTTCCTGATATAGAAGCGGAGTCTTTACGATTAACCAGGTTCTAAAAGATGAATGAGCAATTTCACAAACGCTATATTATTTTGGTATGTGTAGTAACCACCATACTTCTGAATTGTCCGGAAAAAACTATTGCACAGAATTTTGATAAACTCTCTAATGGCAAAATCACCAGTATTGAACTGATCAGCAGGACATTTTTGGGCAATTGGAAACGCAACTTCTATGGTAATGAAGCACCTGAGCGTCTTGATCTCCTCTGGAAATTCTATCTTGGCAAAGGCAAAACGGTTATATCAAAAAAAATAGGTGAAAAAGAATGGGCCGGTAGTGGATGGACCGGACAACCGCTTCTTGTTAAGGAAAATAATCAACTTTTTCTGATTCAGAGCGCTCTGGATCATCATTTGAGAAAGATCGATGCGAGCACAGGCGAAATGGTTTGGCAATACAAATTCGATGATGCTGTAAAAGGAACCGGTACTATCTGGGTCAATGAGAAGGCCTCGAATTTGGAACAAAGTATTCTTGTCCTTCAGGGAAGTCGCAGAGGATATGAAAAGGATCTGTATTCAAAGCACGTGCCCAGTTACAGGGGGATTTCCTATTTTTCAGGTAAAGAGCTCTGGCGGATGGATGTAACTCGCACAGCGAGTTATAGCAGGGATGTTGACGGCTCGGCCCTGACAATTGGGGGTACAGCCTACATCGGCCTGGAGAATGCGCTATTTACGGTATTCGATCCAAATCCGGATTCAGCAATCCGGAAAAGCGGAATGCTCCAACCGCGAATATATCAGCAGGTAAAATTATATGAGCAAAAAGATCAAATTCGGCATGGTGGGAATCTTGTCGTTGAGTCATCACCGGCTCTGTTAAATAATAAAATCTACATCACAGCAGGTTCGGGTCACGTCTATGGTTACGATTTAAACGAAAACAAACTTGTCTGGGATTTTTATGTCGGTTCCGATATCGATGGGTCTCCCGTAGTCACTGAGGATGAGTGTTTATTAGTCACGGTAGAAAAACAATATATTGCAGGGAGAGGGGGAGTCCTCAAACTCGATCCTTCTAAGCCTCCGGAAAAATCTGTAGTATGGTATTATCCGGTGGAGGATGACAGCGTCGAATCATGGTTTGGGGGCGTCATTGGCTCAGCAAGTTTAAATGATGCCACCCGACGAAGCGGTGATCCAAATCTGTGCGCTTTTATTGGGATTGACGGATTTTTATATGTGGTTAATCATATGGAGATTGATACAGCAGCAGGAGTTGTCACCGGACCCAATAATAAAAATAAATATAGGTTACCCCGATTGGTCTTTAAAAAACAGATTGGACCTTCAATTTCAACACCGATTATGGTCGGGAACAAAGTTATAGCTACCGCATATAAAGGCATTTATTTATTTGAGTTTGATAAGAATCTTAATTTTAAACTGCTCGATACAAGTGGAAGAAGTTCTGTTGAATCAACCGCAATAGTCCACAACAGAAGATTATATGTCGGTGCACGGGATGGATATCTGTATTGTTTGGGGGAGAAGTAAGGGATCTCTTGTTTCTATTGAACTTACAGATACCAATCCACCTCAGGCGCCGTGCCCACGCCTGAGGCGTGTGGGGCGGCATGACGAATACTCCGTTTTTAGAGTGGAATCCATGGATTTTTTACATAAAAATAGCATAAACTCATGTAAAACAATTTCATAGAAAAAAAATATGTTTTTTTTTACTTTTCAGGTTAATTTTTTTCATAATTAACCGAAACTAAGATTTAGGCTCGAAATTATTGATATTTGTTGCTTTAGGAGTATAAAAAGCTTGACAAAATCCTTGAATTTAAATAATTTTGCACGGTCGGTGGGTCTATCCCTCTGTTTGTTTCACAATCATTTAAAAAATCTTCAAGGACTAAAGGGCTAAGGAGTCAGTTTTGGCTAAAGAGGAATCTACGATCATTTTTGTCTCAAAAGACAAATCATATATCAAAGAATTTAAAATATCAAAGTATAAGTTACTATTATTTACCGTCCTTTTTCTGACGGCTTTTCTAATCGGAGGCAAGTACAGTCTGGATTGGTTATTGGAATTTCGCTATGATTCCAAGGTGGAGTTTTTAGAAAAAAATAATCAATTTCTTAAGAACCAGCTTATTGAAATGGGAGAGAAGATAGAAATCGTCAATGAGAACCTTTCCGTAATTGAGAAACGCGATGATGAGATCCGGATGATCATGGGTATAAAGGAACTTGGTGACGATGTCCGGGATGTGGGTATCGGTGGTACTAATTTCGAGTATAAATTTGCTGATCAGGTAGTTAATCCTGATGTGGCCGAAGATCTAAATGAGCAAATGCTCATGATTGATAAGTTAGAACGTGAAGTAAAACTGGAACTTCAGAGTTTCAGCGAGCTGATTAATACCTATCATGCTAAGGAAGATAGTATTCGTCATATGCCGGCTTTGCATCCGGTTCTTGATGGTCGGATTACTTCTGACTTTGGTATGCGTCTTCATCCGATTTTTAAAAGATACCGAAAACACCCTGGTGTGGATTTCGCCGCAAAAGCCGGTGCCCCGATTTATGCTGCTGCTGATGGCATAATAAAAACAGCTAAACATAATGGTGGTTACGGAAATTGTGTTTTTATAGATCATATCTATGGTTTTGAAACCCGGTATGGACATATGCAAAAAATATTAGTCAGAAGAGGCCAAAGGGTTAAGCGAGGTGATAAGATTGGTTTAGTGGGCGAAACCGGTATCGCTACAGCGCCACATCTGCACTTTGAAGTACATTATGCCGGTAAAGAAGTTAATCCGAGGCACTATTTTTTTAATGATCCTTCACTAAACAGTTTGGTTGTCGAAGAAAACCGCCAGTAGGCGGTTTTCTTTTTTCATCTGCCCTCCGAATATGTTTTATATTTTCATACCTTAATGATTCATATCAGTTGAATTAATAATCTCCATAATATAAATCTTATTCTATTAATTCTGTGTATTGCCTTAATCTTGTATTAACATTATAAATTAATGGGAATTCTTGAATGGCAAATGTTTTATCATGTATTATACTGCAATTAATCTAATTTAACTGTTTGCAGAGACGTCCCTGACCTGCGTAAATGATATCATCACTATCTGTAAATTAATGGACACCTGCAATAAACGAAGTTGGGAGGTGGTCCATTGATGTTTTCCCAGAAATGTAACTCCTCATCGACAATAGTACAGACCTGTGACTGGGTTAGTGTATCCGGAAGAGGTGGGTAGTCCGAATAAAGTTCTTGTGTAATTTTAAAAACAACTTTTCTGACAATAAAGTGGTCTTAATCTCGATGAAATTGATTAATCCTGACTTTTTTATTTTATATTTCATTGAAATTTTGTATCTTTAATCCCCGTAATAGTGTTTTTTCAAACCTATTCAATTTTTCCATGGTTTATCGAAGATAATATATTGGCCGGAATGATTTCGTGTTAAATTCATTTGGTGTTATTGATGCTGTGGTTAATTTACATTTTATATCCCGAGTCCTTACATGAAAATCATTTGTATTATTCCAGCCCGATTTGCTGCTCAACGTTTACCCGGTAAACCATTGCGGAAAATTGGCGGTTTTCCGATGATTGAATGGGTGTATAAACGTGCCAGACAGACTAAAATATTTGACTCCATCATTGTCGCTACTGATGATAAAAGTATATACAAATTTATTTCGTCCATTGGAGGTCAGGTATAGATGACACCCTCCGAACTTCCCTCAGGAACAGACCGGGTTGCATATGTTGCAAAAGATATAGAAAAATTTATAGCAAAAAATCAGATAAGAGTGGATGATATTAATGAACAAATGTAAGTATATTTTCGTAACCGGTGGTGTCGTATCTTCCCTTGGTAAGGGGATATCATGTGCTTCCCTGGGATATTTGCTTAAGGCCAGAGGGCTCAATGTTTCTATTATGAAACTGGATCCATACCTGAACGTCGATCCGGGAACGATGAGTCCTTATCAACACGGTGAAGTTTATGTAACGGATGATGGGGCTGAGACGGATCTCGATCTCGGTCATTATGAGAGATTTCTGGATCAGAACATGTCGCGCCTGAACAATGCCACTACGGGACAAATCTATGATGAGACCATAAGGGATGAACGCAAAGGTGTCTTTCTCGGTGCAACGATCCAGGTAATCCCTCATATTACTGATAAAATTAAAAAGCGGATCCGGAAGGTTAATCAAAAAAAGGATCTTGATCTCATCATTGTAGAGATCGGTGGTACAGTGGGCGACATAGAAAGTTTACCCTTTTTGGAAGCAATCCGGCAATTTGGATTAGATGAAGAAAGAGGAAATACACTTTATGTACACCTAACTCTGGTTCCCTTCATCACAGGAGGGGATGAATTAAAAACAAAACCCACTCAACATTCCGTGATGCGTTTGCGAGAAATTGGTATCCAACCGGACATTTTATTGTGCCGGAGCGATCGCACCTTACCCAAAGCTGTCAAAGATAAAATTGCACTTTTTTGTAATGTTCGTCCCGAAGCTGTAATCGAGGCAATTGATGTCCCGACCATTTATGAGGTGCCACTCATATTTGCCCGCCAGAAATTTGATGTACTTGTGGCTGAACATTTTGGTTTCAATAGTAAAAAAGCGAATCTAACCACCTGGAAAAGATTAATACAGCGATTCAAATCCATTGAAAATGAGATGACGATTGCAATCTGTGGAAAGTATGTGGCTTTACCTGATGCTTATAAAAGCATTATAGAGTCTTTTGTTCACGCCGGTATCGAAAATGATGTTAGAGTAAATTTAAAATGGATAAACACTGAAGAAATTACAGAGGGTACTGAAAAAAAATATTTAAGTGATATATCCGGTATACTCGTACCGGGTGGTTTTGGTGAAAGAGGAATTGATGGAAAACTCCTGACAGTAAAATATGCCCGAGAAAACAATATCCCCTTTCTGGGAATTTGCCTTGGATTACAGTGTGCTATCATTGAATTTGCAAGAAATGTAGTGGGTTGGATTGATGCACATAGTGCAGAATTTGAGCCGGAGACAGCGTATCCTGTAATCGATATTATGGAAGATCAGAAAAAGGTTACACAAAAGGGCGGTACCATGAGATTGGGAGCTTATGATTGCCGGCTTCGCAAGGGTACCAAAGCATACAAAGCCTATCGATCTGAGATGATCAGTGAAAGGCACCGACACCGATTTGAGGTCAATAATCAATATCGTGATGTGCTTCTTGAAAAAGGAATGATATTTAGTGGTTTATCACCGAATGAAAAACTGGTTGAAATGATCGAGCTGGATAATCATCCCTGGTTCGTCGGTTGTCAGTTCCATCCCGAACTGAAATCAAGAGCAACACGCGCACATCCACTTTTTCGAGAATTTGTCAAAGCTTCTCTTTTGTTTAAGAATACTAAATAGAAAATCTGATAATTTGGAAAGGGGAATCCGGAAAATTACTTCCATAATTTTTAACTCCTCATTCCGGAATGAATTCTACTTACCTGAATTGCGTATCAATGGATAACGAGAGTTTATTGCATCAAAATTACTTATTAATCTATAATCCGGAATCCAATTTATCAGGAGTGAATCTTGATTATCTTCTACAGCAGGGTATTGAAATAAAATATGCAGCAGATAAAAAAAGTATGATCGATATGATACGGCAAAGGGAAGCAGCGGCCGTGATAACTTTTTACAATTCTGAGAAGAATAATGGGATTGACTTTTTGCGCTACATAATGCGTCAGCATCCACACACACAACGAATTTATCTGACTGATCTTCTGGAAAAAGAGTTGATTGAAAATACCATTAATAAAGCCCATGTAAATTATTTGCTCATCCTGCCCCTGGAAATGTCCCGACTGCACGAGATTATCAAAAAAGCATTTAAAAGATATCTTTTTCTAAAAAAACCTGCTCGCAGGCTAAATGATTTAACGGATATTGCTGCGGGCTTACTTGAAGATATAAACAAGTACCGGAATGAAGCTGGTACTGATGCCTTGACAAAACTATTTAACCGCCGCTCATTTGATCAGATCCTTGATAAAGGCCTGTCTCTTTTTCGCGAAAGAAAACATTTATTCACATTGATTATACTCGACCTGGATGACTTTAAAAAGTTAAACGATACCTATGGTCATTCAGCCGGGGATAAAGTGCTGCGTGTTTTTGGCAGAATATTACAAGATAATATGCGCTTTGAGGATTCGGCGTTTCGCTATGGTGGGGAAGAATTTGCAATAATTGCCAACGGTGATAAATCCCAGAATATTAAGAACTTTGTAAATCGAATCAGGGATGAATTTAAAAATGAAAAAATTACTTATAACGATCATGATCTAAGCATTACTTTTAGTGCTGGTCTTGCAGCAATGCGCGAGTCATATAGTAAGGAAGATCTTATTAATGCCGCTGACAAGGCACTTTATCAGGCAAAAAAAATGGGTAAAGATCGGGTGGTCGAATGCGAGGATGATATTTAAATGCTTAGTGAAATATCATCTGAAAAAATAATCGATTTCTGCTAATTATTAATTTGTGTAAAAAAGCGGTAAGATTGTAAATTCAATTATTCTGGAAACATTAGACTGGTATTTGCGTTTTACTGACATAAACAGGTGCTCATAATTTTTTAACAATTTCGTTAAAGCTCGTTTTCTATTTCGTCGATTATTAAATTACGGGGTAATCTGGTTTTTGGATTATTAAAAGGAAATTGCAAATTAAAAATTTATAATATGGCAGAAAAAGCAAATCAGATTTCCATATGGTCGTCCTTTGAAAATCTTGTGGAGGAGGCCGAACATAGATTTTTTGAGCATGATTATGACGGTGCGGTTAAAGCATGGGAGAATTATGCCCAGGTTACCGGAGCGCCTGTCTGGCAAAAGGCTGCCAGCGATATGCGGCAACTTATATCCTACTATTTGAGCACACAAATCTCTGAACCACAAAAACTTTTTGATGCCTGGTTGGCACTACGACAACAAATGAATAAGAATCAACTCAGTTCTTATGCCTATCATATTATGCAGCGATTATATGCGAAGATATTTCTCTCCGCAAAACAAACCGTGTCGTTTGATATAGCAACTGGTATTTTCTGCTTTATTGAAAAACGATATGATGCAGCGATGGAAAATCTCTCAGTTGTTCTAAATCACGAGCCGGATAATCTGTTAGCCCGAATCTTTTTAAGTAAGTGTCACTTCGTTATGGAAGAAGAAGAAAAGGGAATGGCATATTTCTCACAGGTGGTATTTCTCGGGGGAAACGAGTTGCTGGCTGAAGATATCGGTACAGAACAGATTAGAAATTTATATGGTCGGTTACGTTCAATTCATGGTAAGGGGGAGGTCGGTGTTTGGCTGGTTCCGTTTGAGTCGTGGTATCGAAACTGGCTGGTCTGGATTGAAGATACGCCCTTTTTTCAGGTAATGCAGCAAAAAGAAAGAAATGAACGAATATTACAGGTTAAATATTATGCATCAGAGAAATACCGACACTTTATCCGTTGTCTCTATCTGGCTGAGTATGTGAGAGAATTCTTACCGAAGGAAAAAGGTATTATATGGGAACAGGAAGCTTATATGGAAAAGCTTGACGCCAATCTTTTCCAGCGATATCGCAAAAAGAGAAAACCAATTGTTTAGAATATTCCAGTTCTATATTTGAATATTTTCATTGTTGAAGAAGTCCAATCCCAAATTTTGAATCTTAAGTATCCGCATTTTTTATTGCCAGTTTGAGTTTTATATCAATTAGAAAATTATAATCCTGATGCTCATAAAATGGGACAATGAATATTTGAGTATGCCTAACATTGTGATTTGTTGGCTTTTACATAAACCTTAGAATTGTGACAAGTATCTGATTCAAATTATTAGAAAGTGAGAAAATTATATTGAATTATAAAGGTGTATTATTTGATCTGGATGGTGTCCTTTTAAAAAGTATGGAGCAGCATCTGGAAGCATGGAAAGATTCATTCAGTCGCTTTAATGCGACTGTCACAGAAGAAGATTTTTATCAGCTCGAGGGGCGGGGTGTGAAATCGGTTGTTGAAACTTTAGTAAATCGTTATAATATAGATTCCCGTTATAAAAATCAGATTATGGAAAGCAAAATTAAGTATTATAATAAAATTTTTAAACCAATTTTTTATGATGGAATTTTTACTCTTTTGAATGATCTGAAAATAAGAAGTTTAAAAATGGCTGTGGTTACGGGAGGGATGCGTGATCGGGTCAATAAAATAATCAGTAATCACTTTGAAGGGTATTTCTCTGCCAGCATCACCTCGGACGATGTAGAAAATACAAAACCATATCCGGAGCCGTATTTGAAAGGAGCAGTATCGCTTGGATTAAATCCGGCGGATTGTGTTGTAATTGAGAATGCTCCATTGGGCATAAAGGCAGCTAAAGAGGCCGGGATGTTTGTGATAGCGATTTCAACAACACTAGATGGAAAATTTTTAAAAGAAGCGAATTATATCGTTGCTACATTTGACGAAATGAATCAGTACCTGTTTGCAAGATAATGGTGAAACTCGTCAAACTACTACCTCTGACTTTTTAGATATTCATATATTTCCAACTGGGATCTTATCGGATATTCCGGAATCTTACCCTTGTATTTATTCTGTTGTAAGGCATCTATTAATCGAGCCTTCGCAATGTCTCGCCATTGTAAGTTAAAGATATAAATTAATTTATCCTGAATTTCCTTATCATAGATAGGAAAGGCAACCTCAATTCTTCTGGATAGATTCCTACGCATCCAGTCAGCTGAGGCCAGGTAAACTTTCTTCCTACCACCATGGTGAAAAATAAATACGCGGGCATGTTCCAGATAACGGTCAATAATGCTGATAATCTCAATATTTTCGCTCATATTTTTAATACCAGGAATTAAACAGCAAATACCCCGTGCAATTATTCGGATCTTTACACCTGCATTACTGGCCTCGTAAAGTTTCTGGATGATTTTCGTGTCCTCAAGGCTGTTTAATTTAATGTCGATGGCAGATTCTTTACCCTGCCTTGCATTCTTCATCTCCAGTTCTATGAGTTCATAGAATTTCTTGCGCATGTTAAAGGGGGCCACGAGTAAATGTTTATAATTATAATCAGTGATACTCTTATTCAGATAATCAAATACAATTTTAACTTCTCTCGTGATCCTTGGATCGCAGGTAAAAAATCCAAAATCACTATAAATTTTTGCTGTATTTTCATTAAAATTGCCAGTCGATAAATAGGCGTACTTTTTAATTTTATTATTTTCCCTGCGTAAAACCAGACAGAGTTTAGAATGTACCTTTAATCCGGGAAAGCTATAAAGTACCCGAACACCCTCCTGCTCAAAAATTTGTGCCCATAAAATATTAGATTCTTCATCAAATCTCGCTTTTAATTCGACAAAAACAGTCACGACCTTTCCGGCATGGGCTGCACGAATGAGCTGTCGGATGACTTGTGAATCGGCAGCACCACGGTAAAGCGTAATAGATATATTTTCTACTGAAGGATCCTCTGCGGCTTCTTTCAGAAATCTGATTACGTAATCATAACTGTGATATGGATAATAAAGTAAAATCTCTCTTTTTGACACCTGAGAAAAAACTGAGGAATCATTGTCGATATCTGCTATTTTGATTGCATTTAATTTTTTATCTTGCAATGATCTAGGGCCCAGACGGGAAAAAGAAATAAAGTCGCTAAAATTATGATATCGACCCCCGGCAACGAGATCTTCATTTTGAAGAGTAAACGCTTCTCTTAAAAAACAAAGAAAATCATCAGGCATTTTTTCGTCGTATAAAAACCTTGAGGGTATACCCGTTTTTCGTTTGGAGATACCTCTTTTTATTTTTTCTAATAAATCGCCGGAAAACTCGTCGTCAATATACATCTCTGCATCTCGGGTTAGTTTTATGGAAAAAACTTCTTTTACAAAATAACCCGGAAATATGTCATCGATGTATAACTTCATGATGTCATCTAAAAACATTAATGTATATTTGCCGCTCTGATCTGGGATTCTAATAAATCGGGGTAGATGCATGGTAGGAATTTCTACCACGGCGTAACTGGAGCGAGCATGGTCCGGGGATTTTCTCTCGCCTTTAATTTTAGAGTGAAGTCGAACCGCAAAATAAAGTGCTTTGTTTTGTAAAAAGATGGTTATTTTTCTTTTTATCAGAAGCGATGGTCTCAGATGTGGCAGTATCTCATATCTGAAATAATCATGTGCATATGACTGTTGTTTTGCATTCAGGTTAGTGCCATCGGTAAGAATGATATTGTTGTTTTTTAATTCCGGGATGATCGATTGACGAAGGATTTCACCTAATTCCTGTTGCTGCTTGTTTACTGTCACCTGAATCTTGCTTAAAAGTTCAGCCGGGTTTATCTTTAAGGTTTTCTGCGCTTTTTTCTTCAGGGAAAGAAGCGAACGCAGGGAGGCAACTCTGACGCGAAAAAACTCATCAAGATTTGATGAGAATATCGCCATAAACTTGATTTTTTCATGCAAAGGTACAAGGGGGTCCTTTGCTTCCTGTAAGACGCGGTGGTTGAAAGATAACCAGCTTAATTCGCGATCGAAATATTGATATTTTTTCATAATCACCCGAAATTATATTATTTTAATACAAATTGTCCACTTTATTCTTTTTTGGGAGACTCAAAAAAAACAAATGTTCCGGAATTCTCCGAGATTTCCTTCCAGGAAGTTATATTTAATTCCATTGCAAAAATCCCACAAGTCGGTAAATTTGTGATGGAATAATTTGATACTGAATTGGCCAAAAATGTCATCCCCGGATTATGCCCTACCAGCATGGCACTAGAATATTGATCGTCGGTTCCGGCAATGATATCATACAACTCCTGTGCATTTGCTTCATAAATTTGATCAGCATATTGAATGTCGCTGAGGGGATAGTTAAGTTTATCTGCGATAATCCGGGCGGTCATCGCCGCCCTGATTGCAGGGCTGGATATGAATACGTCGGGAATGATTTTTCTCTTCTCAAGCAATCTACCCATTTTCGGCGCATCACTCCTGCCGCGCTTGTTTAGCGGTCTTTCAAAATCAGTAAGTTCCGGATGTTTCCAACTCGATTTCGCATGGCGTATAAGATATAGAGTTTTCATATTTTTCCCGACAAAAAGTTAACAATTTTTATTATTGGGGAATTGCATTTGAGAAAGTACGTTATAGATAAATAAAACAAAATAGAAAAATGAAATTTTAATTGCAATCGTTTACGCAGAATCCGAAGAGTTAACGGAGGCATTTTGAGTGAAAAAAACGCTTTGATCTTTATTCCGGATATCAGTGGATTTACAAGATTTGTAAATGAAACGGAGATTCAGCATAGCCAGCATATAATTGAAGAATTGCTCGAGGTTCTCCTGACTTCAAATGAAATTGATTTGCAGGTTTCCGAAATTGAAGGTGATGCAGTTCTGTTTTACAAATTGGGGGAGGCGCCGGATCCTGCAGTGATAGCCCGGCAATCCAGAATCTTCTTTTTGAATTTCCACAATTATCTAAAACAAATTGAAAAAGATTCCGTTTGCCAGTGCGGTGCTTGCCGCATGGCTAGTAAACTTACCCTAAAGTTTTTATTACATTATGGTGAGATAGGTATATCTCAGATTCGTGAATTTACCAAGATCGTAGGGAAAAATGTAATACTTATCCATCGCCTGATGAAAAATAATGTTAAAAGTGATGCGTATTTATTAATGACTGAAGCCTACACCAGTCTGTATCCGGCCGAGACATTCTCCTCACATTTTAATTGGGCTGCTGCTGTTAAGGGTACCGTCCATTATGATCATGTTGGTGAAGTGAATTATACCTATATAGAATTATCATCACTCCGTTCTCAGGTAACTGCACCATCACCCCCTAAGGATGCGAAGAAATTCAAAAATCCTCTTAACGTATCGGTTTTTATTGCCTCGCCAGTTAATGAAGTGTACAACACTGTGATAGACCTGGCCCAGCGAATGGAATGGAGCGAAGGACTAAACAAAATCACTTACGATAAGGGAAAGATTCACCGGATTGGAATGAAACATATCTGTGAATTACCAATCGGTACTGTAGAACTCGAGACCATACAAAACAAACTGGAAGATGGTAAAATTGAGTATGCTGAAAAAGCTGCAAAAAGCCTTCTGTTCCCGCAGGCTACGACTTTTTTTATTATGGAAAGAGAACCGGAGGGGACAAAGTTTACAATTCAGTTCCATTATAAAAGAATCTTCATTTTGGGTTATTTTCTGGATTTAATTTTCAGAAAGCGGTTGGGGGAAAGGTTTGAGAAGTCTGCCTGGAATCTGAAAAGACATTCTGAAAAACAATTAGCCTGAATTAATCAAATTAGGCGATGTTGGCACCATGCCTGATTTAAGCTAAGTTTCAGATCTTATATATTCAGTTCTGTGATTGCTTCAGGGATTGTTAAATACTGCAATCATTAGCATGATTATTAAAATGCGAAAGCGAGAATATAGGTCAAAACAGATGCTATCAAACCGTACATAAAAATGTTATAAGCGATACGCAAATATCTGTATTTTTTGTCTAATACGATTCCGAGATAATAAATATCCCTGATTAAATTATTATAGAGAAATTCCCGGTCTTCCATCAACTCTTTCATCCCCCATTCATAATCTTCTACTGGCATACTTATAAAGTTGCCGAAAAACAGAAGGTTCCCCTTCCTTTGGGCGATATCCTCTCTGGTCATTGTTAATGTGGTGATCTTGGGTCTTGTGGATAAGACCGCGTAAATAATTGTTCCCATTAATGTTATGAGTAGCATGACCGTCGGGATTATCAGATCCGGATCTTCGCTAATTTTTCTTAATAAAACAGAGACGATGATCGAGATAATTAAAGCATTGATGCTTATAAGTGTACTGGCTTTATTATCAGCAATCGAACTTAATGTAAAATGGTTCTTTGATGTCAGCCGAAACATGGTTTCAATTCCACGATCTGCCGTCTTTTTCTTTTTTTTCTTTTCGGGAAGTATCTCATCCTTCAAGACAGGCGTGGTTTGGTCCTTTTTACCCATAATGCTTTACCTCACATTTTATTTTTACATAAAATAATTTTTTTCTTTAACAAGAATTAAACTATTGATAAAAACAATATAACACTATTATTAATAAAATTATTCTAATCTAAAAAAAATTCTGGATAGAATGGTAATCAAACCCTAATTTTTCAGTTCCAATTGTTTTATATATTTAAGGATAATTAGTGTCTGTCTTTAATGTCATAGTAGAACCTCACCCCGACCCTCTCCTGAAAAGGAGAGGGAGAAAGAAAGTTCCCCTTCTCCTTGCAGGGGTGTTTAGACTGGAGAGATGGGTAACAGGTGTTTAAAATGAAAAAAATATCTTATTTAATCGGAATCTTCCTGTGTCTTCTTATACTGTCAGATAAACTCTTCCCCGAGAACTACCTGTTAAATGGTGGTCAAGAATCGACAATTAGGTACAGGTTATACCAGAAGATTATACCGACCACTGAGACAGTTACACTCAACCTGAGCTATGTGCTGCCTGGGAGTTTTCGATCGGTAACCTATAGTCAGCAAATATCGAGTCTTAATATTAGATTTACACGGGAACCGGAAAAGAAAAGGCAGTGGACAGATAAACGCGGGAATCGGATCGTGGATTATGCCTGGATAAATCCACGCGAGCCATTTGAAGCGGAGATTACTTTCGAAGCCCAAAATTCGGTGGCTCTGAATAATGTGGTAAGCAATACACCATTTCCGGTTGAGAATCTAACCGACGAAGTGATACCTTTTTTAAAAGCCACAAGTATGGTACCCGCAGATGACAGAGCTATCAGAAAATTATCATCTGATATTGTCCGCAATGCTAAGACTGAATTTGAGGCTGTTCATAATATTTTATCCTGGATTATAGATCATGTAAACTATGTTCTCGATCCGGAAGACTATGGTGCCCAATATTCACTGAGAACAGGTAAAGGTAATTGTCAGAACTTCTCACATCTTTCTTCAGCACTTATGAGGGCACAGGGTATCCCCACACGCATAGTAAATGGAATCACTTTAAAAGAGCCCTATAACATTGCAGTAGATAATAGAATACTGACCCTGAATATGGCACAGGGTCGTCATTCGTGGATAGAGGTTTATTTCCCTGATCTCGGTTGGATGCCTTTTGATCCACAACAAAGTGAACTATTCGTTAGCAATCGCTTTATTCGAATCGAGGTAGGGATTGACAATGCGGAAACAATGAACGATGGATTGGTGAAGTGGACGCGTACAAAAGGATCAAAGAAAGCTATCTCATTCCAGGAAGGTATTGAGGCTGTATTCGAAAGAGATGAAATTTCAATTACAGGGAACAAACAGAGATTTGGTCCCAGAAAACTCCTTCTCATGCCGCAAATAAATACAAGCTTAAAAATTCCTGAGCAGCCCGTGGCTGAAAAGCCGGAAGAATTCGATCACACAACTTTAGATAAACTTAGATTTAAAGTACCCTTTATCTATGGGAATTTAGAATTTCCCCGGAAGGTGAATTTCGCTTTTTCAAGAACAATAACACAAGGAACAGATGAGAATTCCCAGGAATTAAAAAAGAACTTCATGGTCGAGACCGCAGAATACGTCAGCGGGAATGCGGATTATGCTCAAATATTTATTCTTGATAAACCGATCCACCTGGAGCAGATTGGAATTGCATTACAGAAGTTTGGTGGCCGGGGATCTCTTGTTTTAGAGATTCGGGAAGATCAGGGCGGCAAACCGGGTAAGGTTGCCGCAGTGAGTGAACCCGTCGATTTGCAGTCTTTTCAGCAGGGAGGAGGATATGACTGGATTGATTTTGATTTTTCCGGAAAGGGTTTGATCCTGACTCCAGATAAATACTGGATAACTATTCAATTCAACGGAAGCCCGATTATCAATTGGTTTTATAGCTATGGAAAACCGGTGGGTCCGATAGAGGGTACGCAGATGAAATTGAAAAATGAGAACGACTGGATTCATACAATGGGATATGAATTCAATTACAGGGTGATTGGGAAAACGATTGAATTATAAATGATATTTATTCAGGGGTAAAGGGTGGTTTGAATTAGTAGTGGCCGTTCGCGAACGGCCACTACTAAAATTGTTCTTCGCTATGCGCTATGCCGTTACACTTTGCATCGTAGAACGGCACCATCAAAACATATAACCGGTTGTAAAATAAAGGATGGTATCTTCGGCAGATTTTGCAACTGTAAAATTAAGGGTTAATTCTCTCTCAAGAAAGGATATCCAGACTCCTCCGCCAAAAGAAGGATGCCATTTTTTTGAATTCTCATCTTCATAAAAAACCCGGCCACTCTCCGCGAAGACAGAAAAACCAACTTTTGCCGGCACCAGAATTTTTACCGGAAACAGATAGCTCCTTAAGGCCGCAGCACCAAAAAGTGAGGCATCTCCGGAGAATCTTCCACGTTCATATCCTAAAAGATTTGGCTGACCACCCAGGAAAGTACTCATGTGGAGGGGGTAATTCCCCCAGACATAGGCACCCGAAAAGCGAAAGGCCAGAGATGATGTGGTTATAAATTCGGTACGGAGATAGGCCCGCGAATCCAGTGATATTTTTTGATATTTTAATTCTCGTTCAATTAATCCCGGATAATGAATAGCTTTTAGATTTACATAGAATCCACTGTAGGGTGTAAGTTCATTGTCTCTTGTATCCAGCGAATAGCCCACTTGCATACCTATCTGAGATCTTTCTCCCGTATTATCAAGTTGGAGTGAATCCAGGATTGTATTTGGATCATACCTTGATATGGAATTATCAAAAGACATTCCAACCCAAAAATAATGCCTCTCAGAAATTTTAAAATCCAGGTCCATGGCAATATCAAATAAATCGGGTCGAAAACGATAAAAATTCTTATCTTCCCGTGATTCATCGCGTAGTGTTTCATTTCCATATCCATAGAAAAAAGTGTGTGCCGTTAGTTTCCTGATATTTAACCGTGCACGATGATTCTTTATCAGGCTATAAAACTCTCCTGAATAGTCCAGCACAAAGGTTTCGATATTGGTTACATAGGCCAGCCGAAGTGACATGCGATAAACATAAGGTTTAACTCTGTACCCGAATTCGTATAATATGGGGCCGCCACCGATTAAAAGACCGTCACTGCTGTTATAACCGAACCAGAATCCGGCCTTCCAGTCATGCCCCTGATCTTCGTTTTGTGGTTCATACTTTTCATGAAAGTTATCATTTTTAGGGTCAAAGGGTTTGTACTTTGGTGCCTTATCCCGGTTGACCTCGGAGGAAGGTCCCGTAGTTAAAGTGGTTTTTTCCCCGCTGTCATAAAAGATTGTTTCTGTTTTAGGAGATTTGAAGGGCGTAATGCTAAGATAATACCCGTTTACAAGAGAACTGTCTATCAGGGTATCCTTTCCTTCTCCTCCTATAATGCGCAGAGTGATACTCTTATCTACAATCCCCTCCACGACCGCCGTATCATCCCCGTCAAGCAAATCAATCCGAATCTCTTTAGTCTCGTCTCTATGGAAAATTCGATGGAAAAATGCCTCACCTTTTTTTTGACCGGTTTGTTTATCCTTTTTAAAAATAGATACCTGGACTTGATCATTATTTAATCGTTTTATTTCGGCAAATTCTCTTTTATCACTGCCGTAGATGGAGACATATTTGCATATCATGGCATAATAATCTCCGGAGATATCCTCCAGTTTATCACGTCTCTTCTTAAGTGTTTGAATGAGTTGGTTACCTTCTTTCCTAAACCACTCCTCAGGCATATGACGAACGGCACTTTCAATGACCCCGTCCGTAAGGTGAGTTTGTACAAAAGTCGTCACGGAATCCCAGGTGGCTCGGTTGACGGAAACCAAAAATCGTCTGTCCAGAAAGCGTCCGGACCAGGTGAGATCGTTAATTTGCGGATAGTTCTCTCTAAACCCTTCAATTTGTGGAACGGCGATTGTGACCATCCAGGGTAGTAGTCCGTTGTACAGGGCAAAAACCTGATCGCGATCACGTGGTATTGGTACCCATCGCTTTTTTTTGTCATCTTTAAACCGTGCCCACTTCCATTGCTTAACATGCCGGTCCCAATCACCCATATAGATATCCATCAGACGGGCTTTTAGGAACTCTGCGCCATCAACCTGATTATCATTGTCCTCTTCCACAACTTCAAAAATCTTGTAATTTTTCACAATTTTATCAGCACCGGCAAATACTAATTCCGGATCAGTTTCATCCTTAGGATTTTCTGAATAGGTCCCCAGAACGCCCTGGAAATCTTCACGGTATGAGCCAAGTTTCTCGCCTTCCGGTAATACAACTACCCGGGGTGTGGAATTCAGGACACCGACTGCATTTAAGAGTGGAGCGGCGATAACCGGGGCAAGGGGGTGGGCTGTACTGATCATATCCTGAACGATATCTTCAACAAAGGTCTCGCGGAAATATTCAGGGACTACTTTTGTTGGATCTTTGTTGATGGAGCGAAATTTATAGTATTTGCCGTTATTGGCTTTAAAATGCAAAGATTTTGTCTGAAAGCCACCACCACGTTTTATCGGACTAAGACCGCCGGCATCTTTATCCAGATCAAGAACAGGAACAGAAATGGACGATGTCCATAAATCCCGCCACTGCGAGCCAAATATTAAGCGATGAAACCATCCCGCCTGGTATTCTGCACCAGGCACCACACTAACGATAGTCTCTGAGTTTAAACTGTCCGTTGCTGATCCGGCGAGCGGTGCCTCTATTAGAATAGCCATTAAAAGAAATAATATTGCTATGTTATTTGATCGTGAATTCATTTGTCATCCAGAAGGGATCTTCCAACGTGCTGACTCGGTTTCGACAAGTAGGAAGATTCCTACCGACATAGGAGAAAATTCCATTTGTTTGTCCGAAGGATCCCTTTGTCAGCCTTATGCTGCGTTATGAATAAATTAGGCTACTTAATCATTAAATAGCAAAATATTGATGGGCGATCATTGTTTAAGTGAATATCTATAAACGGTAATGGTTGCTTTGCCATTCCTACCTTCATCGGCGATGATGAGGTCTTTCTCCGGTATAAATGTTATACCTTCTGGCTGGGGGTGGTTTTCTTTATTTAGTTCAGCAATGCCAAGAATCCTTCCTTCTAGAGAAACCTCAACTATTAAGCGTCCCTGGGCAGACAATATAAAAAATGAGGTACCGTCAGGATGTATTTCGATGCCGGACGGAGCGAATGAAGTTTCTGAAATTTGGAAAAAATCCGCGAGTTGTTGAGAAAAGTTTTTCTCAATATTTTCGGATAGTTCTTTAATGCTGATCATAAAACGTGGTTTTTTTGATAGTTTTTTGTCTGATAAAAAGAAAGAATAGATAGTTTTATATCCGGAATAGCCTTTCCCGGGATCACCTTTACAGGCCAGTAAAAGACAATTGGTTAAAGGATCGTAACACAACCCCTCCACATCATTTTTAGATCCCAGATGTGTTTTATATTTTACGTAATCTACATGGTCACCATCGTTTCCCTCTTTAAATTCGAATAAAATACCATTACTGGATACCAGATAGAAGATGTTATTGGCAATGGCCAGGCCTTCGAAATCCCCCCTTAAGGTTTTTTTGCCGACTGAAAACGATTTAATAACTTTACCGCTTGTGTAATCAATCTGATGAATTTTAGCCTGCTCATCATCATGAGCAAACAATCTGCTGTCGGCCGTCATTGCCAAACCTGATAATTCACGTAGTTTTTTTGGTAATTGAAAAGTATTAAGATATCCCTCTGTAAATCGATAGGAGTTTATATTACTGTCATTCTTTGACTGCATATCTGTACAGCTGAACAAAAATAACATGAGTAAGATAACTTTCATAATATAATTGAACCAAAAATATGTTGAAATATTTCGGATATCAATAAAATGAATGCAAATCTGATATTTGAATATAAGAAACAGTCAATATAAATTAATTCCATGACAGATAAAAGGATAAATACGTATAAGCCACCTTTTCTGTTGCCCAATGGGCACTTACAGACCATATATCCGACTCTTTTTCGCAAACTGGATCATTCCTTCTATTATTAGAGACCGAATCAGTACACCCGATGATGATTTTCTCGATCTGGACTGGTCCCGCCGGGGAAGCAGAAGGTTAGCCATCATTTCTCATGGTTTAGAAGGATCGTCACATCGTACCTATGTTGTTGGTATGGCCCATGCTTTGAATCTGGCCGGCTGGGATGACCTGG
>SDBT01001363.1_pt1 | contig 42832 bp, 60 predicted proteins | sample 2277101 | NCBI WGS metagenome assembly SDBT01 (sample SAMN10404973, study PRJNA504765) | marine sediment metagenome | isolation source: marine sediment core GS10_PC15, 103 cmbsf | place: Arctic Ocean: Southern Knipovich Ridge | collected 2010
GAGAAAGGATGTTCTCCTACTTTCGAGAGAAAAGAAAAGAAGGATATCATGCACATGAAATACTATTCTGTTGGTCCAGAGTTTACCAGGAAAGATTGCCATGAAAGACATGACATTTCAAATCGAAAAGATGAAAGTACTGAGGGAGAATACTGTACAGAGTGCGGGAAAGCCCGTCCAAGTTATACTAGGATTATGTGACGTTATCCTAGAGATGCTTGCAGAAACACAGGGTAGGTTTTTGAAGCAAGAAGAAAGAATAAAGAAACTAGATGTAAGGGAGAGGAGGATAGAAGTACTGGAGATGTTACAAATCTGTTCAAATGAGCTTGAGAATAAGACATTGTTTCCTAATGAATGGGAAACAGAAGTCGTATTATATACTGACCTATCAAAAGAGAATACAATCCAAAAGAATGCAAGCTACTTAATTCGTGAAATACTCAGAACTTTAGAAAGAAAATAAACGCTGCCGTTTTGACATGACAAACGCGCAGGTTGCATTGCGTTGTTTTATAGTTTAAATTGAAATAGGAGAATGGCTCACAACATATTCCTATAAGATAATGTAGGAAGGGGGATAAAATGATGTGATCCATGACTAATTTGTATCGCTGGAGAGGCGAAGTTAAATAAGGAAAGCTAGCAAATGTTAGGATTGTTTGGACGGTAAACGCGGTATGGTATAATAATGAATGGCCAACCTAACGCGATAAAGCTTTACCGGGCAATCCAAGTCTCTCCGGCGTACCTTTTGAGGTGGTAAGGTTATTTAATGAAAATGTTGGGTCCTCTACAAATCACCTCACAGACGACCCAGCTACAGGCTATCTTAAATGGTAGGGGATATAATAAGGATAGCCACCCACAATTCTGTGAGAAAGAAAAGGATAATGGCTTTTGATCCTATTGACCCGACGGAAGATAGAAGTATTCCAATACTAGCACAGGTAGAAAAAATACACAGAACACGCAACCCAAACTTATGGAATCCTCCCTCTAGTAAAAAAGAGATGGAGATTCCCAAGATGTCAAAAGAAATAGCCGGGACCGCTGCGGCTGAAATAGCTTTGATGCAAGAAACATACACAGAACTATTATATTCCGTGGGAGAAAAGAAGTATAATCTCCGACGGGATTCTGATTTTACGGTAGATGTTTTCATTCCCGAAGGCGTTTTAATTCCCACACTGTTAGAATACAAAGTAATCGGTGGTCCGATAGTCCATGTAATCCTGCCGATTTGTTCTATTAAGGATTTTGAAGGGAGAATACATAGGATTCTAAGGGATGTTAAAATACAATTAAGGTCCAAAGCTGTAGAACTAATGTCAGTAGTCAAACGCAGAGATAAACAACTGAAGTTAGAAGTACCTACATTTAAAACATATGACGCATTGGATGGACACAAATTACAGATAGTACAGGAACAAATAGTAACTATAACTGATAAAACAACTGGCGCAGTGGTATCAAGGGTAAAGCCAGAAAAGGAAGAAGCATTCCGTATTATGATACACAGAGCAAAACTCGAATTGATAGTACATAACAAGCTAATCAAGGAAGTAGAGAAGCAACAGAGGGAGGGAAATATATCATATGCAAAGCAACCTGATAAGGTATAGTCTAGGCGCGAAGTTATATTTCAAGGGGAGTAAGTATAGCTTTGGAATCTGTAAAGGTTACGTTGTAGGACTACACGATGATTTTGTACGAGTTTTAATTGAGGGTGGAAAGAACGATACTAGAATTACAGCTGTGAAATTCACAGATATTCTCTCAATCTACGAAGATGACTAATCCAATAGAATCAGACGATAACTTAACGGAAGTACAGAAACTGGCCCGTGAGGAACAAGCCTTGCGGGACCAGCTTTATGCTATTCAGGACAAAAAAAGAATAGCCCAGGATTGAGAGCGGGAAGAATTAAAGAAGAAGAAAGAAGCAGAAGAAAATCAGCCAATGGTTGTAAAGGTAGTAGAAGTAAATGTAAATGAAGAATACATCTACAAATCTCATGTAGTACTAGAAAACAATCCCATCATATATCACAGAGGATATGTAACATTCCTACAAAACGTAGCAGGTAGGGTATACCTGAATGTAGATGTAGGTAAGAGTAATAAAAACCTGATACCTTGTATCGAGTTAGAATATGTAATCGAGAAACTTAAGAACATAGAAGGCATCACAACAGACTGGGATTTCAAGGCGTATCAGAGATTCCAGGAATGGAAAAGATTACGAGAAGAATGGGAGTCCCGGCCTGATTATTGGGTAGACTACGATAACGAAAAGAAACAATTCATAATCAAGCAAGGTGCTGGCAGTACTTATACTATGGATTATGTATATGGTACGAGGCGGCACACAACAAAGAAAGAAACAATCTGGACGTTAGCATTAGTAGAAGGATATAGATTAGAAGAAGCAATAAAGAACCTAGAATATACAGAGGCAGCAAAGATTGCATTAGGATTAGAGAAGGATAAAAAGGATAGACAACAAACCATAGCAGATAAGAAAGACTCTGATATAGAAGTCAACTTCTTAAATGACTGTGTACTCCGACCGTTCCAGAAAGTAGGAATAGAATTCGCAGCTAATGCAAATGGTAATGCAATCATAGCAGATGGTACAGGCTTAGGAAAAACCTGGCAAGGAATTGGTTTATGTGAGTATCTAAATCGCCCGGCCGTTATAGTTTGTCCCGCTTCCGTGAAGGAAAACTGGCGGCGAGAAATTAAAAGACTCACAGGACACGAAGCGTATGTTTGTAAAAAGACAGAGCCCGGAGAATGGGATGTAGAAATGTTTGCCAAGGGTACTTTCAAGTATGTCATAATGAACTATGATATATTTGGTAAGGGCTTTGACATAGGAGAAGGTAAGGAAAAGATAACAAGGTATTTCTGGGCTGATGTCATCAGAGAAACAGGAACATACAAACAGATTATCTTTGATGAAGCTCATAGAATTAAGAACACATCCGCAAACAGAACTAAAGCAACACTGCATTTAGGAGATGATATGAACTATCTTTTCCTAACTGCTACCCCCGTATTAAACAGGCCCAGGGAATTGTATTCTCCCCTCAGATTAATACGCCCTGGACAATATCTATCCGAACAACACTTCCTAGAAAATTATATGTGGTCCGACGGAAAAGTCCGAAACGTAGAACACCTCCGTCAAACTCTTTCTACTATTCTAATCAGACGCAAACGTGAGGATGTTCAGAAAGACTTACCACCCATTGAAAGAATCTATGACTGGTATGAATTGAGTGAAGAAGCTATGTCGAGATATCAAACTGCATTGGAAGGATTGTATACCTCTCTTAAGGAATTTGATCCAGACAGATCCAAGAATAACTTAGTCATTGATGGAATCCTAGCTCAGATAACACGGTTGAAACAGATAGTTGCACAAGATAAGGTAGAAAGAATTGCAGAACTAGCATTAGAATTAGTAGATAGTGAAGAAGGAGAAGGATTAGGACAAGGAAAAGTAGTTATCTTCTCCGCTTTCAAGCCTGTAGTAAGAGCGATTGCCCGCCGACTAGGACACGAGGCAGTTTGTTTTGATGGAGATGTAAAACCAGAAGATAGACAACCAATAGTAGATCAATTTCAGAATGATAAAAATATAAAATTCCTAGTAGCAACAGGACAAACAGCAGGAGAAGGATTAACAATGACTGCCGGAGGATTTGTAATATTCTCTGACTTTGGTTGGACTCCTGCATATCACCACCAATGTGAGGGCAGAATATACGGTAGACTAAATGAAGCCCACGGTGCCATTAGTTATTACATCGTAGGACTCAACACAATCGAGGAATGGATTCAAGAACTATTAGCCAAGAAACTACAAATCATTGAACAAGTAATAGAAGGTAATGACGATGTAGATGCTGGAAAAAGTATGGGATATGAGTTGATTAAGATGCTTAAGAGAGAGAAAAGAAAGCCAAGAAATGATAATTGAAATAAAACTAAAGAATGGTGAGTCCTTCTACACAGATGATACTGACATAGCAAACGTAAAGACTGCTATAGATGGAAACTTTCCAATAGATTGTTGGTGGTTTGCGCCAAATGGTCAAAGATTTGAGGAGACTCACATCTTCCTTGACAACGAACTAATACTTTTTCTAAGAACAGACTCTGATGCTCTTGACGGAAGAAGAATATGAAGTGGCTATGGATTTCCATAGAAATCACATTCATGGTAGTTTTAATGGTATCAAGTGCAATCGCAATTAGTTATATACTGAGGGGAATGATGAACTGGTTCATAGGAGTTTGGTCATGAGTTGGAAAGTATTAGATAACACCCGAGACTATGAAAAGAAGAAACGTGAGCAGAAAAGAAAAAGGAGAATCAAACGTGGAAGCAAGCGAGGGAGGTATGTTGTGCTGGGTTCACGGGGCAGAAACGGTAGGAAAGCAGCATTACACTGCGTTACTTGCGGCGATACAATCCGATCTAATGTTGATGGGCTTGTATGTCATGTATGCGCAAAGAAAACTGAAGGAAAAGTAGAGAAGTTTATGAAGGAGATGGCACCTAAGCCATTTAAACATCATAGTCCACAGATGAAACATCCACAGATGGAAATACCTGAGATGAGTAAATAAAAGGAAGCGGTGTTCCTCCGAGGTTTTTGTACTAGGCTAGCACAACTAGTCCACAGGCTTAAATACATTCGGAATTTAGGACGAGCAAAATGGCAACCCGCAACTCGCTAGGTTGCACACCGTTTCCATTTTCTTTCTGGAAAAATCATGGTAATGAAAGCAGAACTAATACCGTGTCCAACTTGCAGACATATAATGATGTATGAATTAGATAGAGCAGTACATCGTTGTATTAACTGTGCAAAGGTTTGGACTAGAATGGAGCTAGCTATGCTAGGTCATGTATATCCTACATCTAAATCCTACTTCCCTTTTCTGGCATAACAAATGGATACTGGTTTCTTTTGCCCGGAATGTCTCAGAGAGTGTGTTTGGATTAGTACAACCAATGATGATAGATATTGGTGTACTACGTGTGACGTTAGATATGATTGTATTGAAGCTTTAGATTATGAAGCTGTGCAAGAGGAAATATTAAAGAGAGTAGAAAATTGGGAGTCTCCCAGATATCATGATTTTATCTGCCCTCAGTGCAAATCCACACAAAGAGCCGTTCTAAACAAAAAGTTAGCTCTAGGACAAAGCAATCCAGTACTTCTCTGCTCAAACTGTAAAGATAGATTAGTACTACGAGTACCATACAGTGCCTTCACTAAGTAACTCACATATATAGGAGAACGTATCATGGCAGCAAAGCCTTTTCTACAGATTAGGAAAGCGGTCAAAAGAAATGCAAACTTTGGATCAGATGATGTAAGAGAATCTATCCTACACTTGTTAGATTCCTTGGAGCAGGAAGAAGCAGATGTTATTGATGAGGATGAAGAATTCACCCATTCCTCTAGCACAGAAAAATATTCTGGAGAATTGAAAGAAGCATTGGAAGAAGCAGAAAGAGTTGCAGATGAGGATGAGGGTGATGAAGAACCCGATCAATTTGCAGAGCATAAAGAAGAGGATTAATGAATCATAATAGGGATTTAGCAAGAGAAGTTTCACGCCCTTCTTTTACAGTCAAGGTAATGACTCCCGATGGCGTGATGTTTGTCACGATAGTAGAAGAAGAAGATGTTATCAGTGGCGATACTGGGCCCGTACAAATCCTAATAACAATAGGTAAGACGGGCTCAGCTATTGCTGCTTGGGCAAACATGGCAGCATTATTAACCAGTGCTTTGTTAGAAACAGATTTATCAATATCAGATATTATAATGAGAATCTCTAACATCTTATCTGATAAGACAACAGAACATAAAACCGGAATAGATATACGCTCCGGACCGGAGGGATTGCAATACGCACTTACTCGTCATAATGAAGATAGGCAGAATAGGATATGAAAAAGGGAGAAAAGGACATCTACCCATTATGGGGATTAGTAGAACTAAGACGTGGTGGTGTGACTGGAAATCAAATCATGCTCCAGATTACACTAACAAAAAGAGGACAACTCCCTGTAGTTAGGGGAACTATAATGACAGATGAGGAAGAAATAGAGGAGAGAGTTAAATGGCAGAACGCTATAGCGAGGATGAATTCAAAGGAAAATTAACAGAAACGCATATAGAACAAGTAGATAAGATGATGCCACCTCCTAGTGAGAGAGCTAGGATTGTTTGGGAAGCTATTCAGAGACACTCCCAGGTATCTTATATTAGTAACTGGGATGTAGTTTGTTTCTCCGTCGAGACATTAGGATTGATGTCAGCGGAGTTTCCCTGGCTAGAACAAGCAGCAAAACAAGTTAGTCAGTTAGTATACAAAGCCCACTATCTAAACCATGATAAGATACGTGAGCATGAGACAGAAGTACTAAGGATAGGAATACCAAGAGTAGATGATAATGAGAAGTCTGCGTTTGATGCAATGGGAATTCCAAAAATGTCAGGGGAATAATGAAAAGGTTGTGGTTGTTAGTTTTGTTAGTTGGTTGTAATGGTCCCAAGGTAGACACAAAATGTCAGATGGTAACAATAAGAAATGTATCCCGTGAGAATACATGGGGTGCATCAGACTGGAGAACAACAGTAATGTTTCCAGATAGTACATTACGTCGGAGACATGGTGAGTGGGGAAAAAAGGGAGACAGATTGTGTGCCCGCAAGTCTGATAACGGAAGTTGGAAATAATGTTAGAAATCCTAATCCACATCCTCGCTATCTTAGATGATATGACTGAGGAAATAGATACAATGTCTAAGCATCAAAATGGTAGAACATCAGGTATAGCCAGAAGAATTAAAAGAGTTAGGGGAGAAGTACAGAACCTCCAAGCAAGTGAAGTAGAAGATGTCGGATAACGGTAACGATAACTTTGATAGAAGGCTTAAAGCTAGAAAGGATTGGGAGTTTCATATGGAAGGCCAGATGCCAGAAGTAAAAAAGGAACCAAAGGAATGTGGTAACCTAGCCAACATGAGATATACTTGGCCAGGAAAAAATGAAGTTGTTGTATGTATTGAGTGTGCCATGACAGCAAGGAATGTTGCAAATGCAATTGGATTATGGCTAGAACTAATACCTGTCACATCCCATGATGTTCCAGATCCCTTAGAATGGCCAACTTGTACAGTAATGAGAACAAAAGATGGCAAAGAAGATAGCAGTACAGAGTAGTAAGACAGACCTAGGCACAACAACAGATGAACATTGGCATATAGTATTCAAGTTGCCCGCCACGAATTTCATAAACATATTCGGTGGAAAAACAGAGGACTTCGAGGAAATAAGAAGAATAGTCCATGGCCTGGGTTGCAAGGGAGATCCGGCAAAAATCATAGGAATTGATCTGGAGAAAATTGATGATGCGTATTTTGGTTTGGGAGTTAAGATAACAGTCCACGAGTACTTAGATGGTCCGTATCAGGGTCGATGCAATAAATGTAACATTCACTATGATACCGGCGAGAGTTAATCAAAGTGGGATACTCGAAAAATCCAGCAACAATAGAGAGAGTAGAACCTTTTCTGGAACTGATGTATAACTCTGACTCTGCATTAGAGTGGGAGACACCAGATCCCCAGAAGCTTGCGTATTATTTACGTGAAGGAATATCAGCAGCCGCAGCAGCATTAGCAAAAGATCCAACCAATGAGAAGATGCAGCAATTTGTATCTATTCGTGCTAAGTATGTCATAAAGATAAAAGGAAACAAGGTAGTAGCAGAACTACGAAATGCATTACCGATGGCTGTAGCCCAAGTTAAGAAACTAAAGACTGTCTACCTACCAGACATTGGTACACTTTCTGAAATAATAGGTGCAATAGCTAAGTATATTGTAGAGGAAAATAAAGAACAGATCAAGATACCAAACTTTGATCTGACGGAAACAGAACTAGAACAGCTTGGTTTATATTTAGATACCAAGTCCTTAGATTATATCATAACTGATGACGTGCTAGTGATAGGTGAGGAAGGAAATGTCAGTAACTAAGAAGATTATCATAGATAATGAGGAGAACATGAAGTGGTATGAGGATAATTTCCCAGGGAATTCTTTCTCTTGGTTGTTTTCCATGTTGTTGGCTAAGTTTAGAGAAGCTTGTGAGGATGGACATACTCCAGAGGATCTTGCATTGTTAGGTGCTAAAGAATTGAAACAGGAGATAGATGATGTCTAGTGGGTTAGTACAGGTACAACCTATTAAATGTGCAAACTGTGGCAACTCCTTTCATGGAATGCCAAAAGAACCTTGGTGTACAGATGAGTGTGCAGATGAATTAAGGTGGAAGCAAACACTATTTGAAGATGGAAAAGACTACTATCCTTTTGAGTGGAGTAGATATAAAGAAGCGGATAGAAAAGTTATCATGCACCTACAGTGGCTAAGAGATAGGGAAGTACAGTTTCACGGAGAAAATCCAAACGTAGACTTTATTACAAGGTTTGATGAGATAATTCAAAGGTTAAAGGACGAATGGATACTGACTCCATAGTTGCATTTATAATAATGTGGTTCAGTTTCTGGTGTCTCCTCAGAGCTATTGCCGATGGATAAGGAGGAATGAATAATGGAAAGAGCAACTTGTATGAGGCATGGTAACGAAGAACTCTCAATGCGTTGTCGGCAGTGTGAGATAGAGCTGTTTAGTAAGAACATTTCACGGAAGGTTTTTGGTGAAGTAGAAGTAGGAGATAGGTATAAAGATCTAGTAGACTTAGCAGAAGAATATCTAGAGTCATTAGATTTTGCAGCAGCTTATACCAGTAAAACTCAGGAAGTATTTGATGCTGGCAAGGTATTAGCAGCAGCCATTCTCCTTAGTTTTAAGGAACCTGAAGAACCCCGTGGTGAGATAACAGTACGCCCAGCAAAGAAAGAACCCTTTAAGGTTAACGCATGGCACAAACCACCAAATGATTGAATTCTTCCTGACATCCATGGATCTAGTACGTGTACTATTGGGAATCTTCTCTGGATTCTTCATTGGTGTTTGGTTCTCAATGAGTATGCAGACATACTACGCACGTATACCTTATGTAATTGTAGACCCAGAGCCTCAACCAAAGTCTTATAATTGGCTAACACCCAAGAACTTTAAGGATCCGCTTCATGGAAATCCCAGAGATGAGCACAGTGGAGGAGCTAAAAGAAAAAGCAGCTGAGGAGGAAGCAGTAGAGGAAGAAAAGGAAAAGAAACAACAGCAACCAACAATGGCAAGTGTATTAGAAGAAGAAGCAAAAAGGATAGCAAAGAAAGCAGAAGAAAGAATAGAACCAAGAACTGACTTCAAAAGAATAGAACCAATCAAACAGGAATTCATGGCTAAGTATGAACGCTTTGAGCCAGCAGCAAGGGATTCAACTGCGATTAAGGGAGCTAAGGAATGTTGGCGGAAATATTTCTTCGCTACTGTTCTAGCATTCCGAGTACCAAAGGGTGGATCACCTATCTACTTTCCTTTTGGTAGTGTCTATCATAAGTTTCGGGAGTTGTTAGAGATAGAATACAAGGAGATCAAAACTCCAGTACCAGCAGCAGACTGTGATAGATGCTTAGAGCCCGCATGGCTTGGAGCAAAAGAACTCTGGCCAGGGAATCCCACACCCGGTTCTAGTAAATGGGATTACATGACATTGGATTACTTAACTCTCTGTTGTGTAACTGGATTCAACTGGTGGAAAAGAGAAAAGATAGGTGGACAGTTTGAGATACTAGCAACTGAACAATCTTTTGAGGTGGTATTACCTAATGGAAAGTCAAGCGGAGGACGTGCTGATCAAATTGTTAGATGGAATGGACGACCTTGGGGAAGGGATTTTAAGACTACTGGCCAAACACCAGAGTGGTACCAGAAAAGCCAGCTTGACCCTAACGATCAATTTTTTAGATACACTCACGGGGAATCAGGTTTGCTTGGAGAGAGAATTGAAGGTCAACTTGTCGAAGTCCTTTTCCATAAAAAGGCGACAAAGAATGACAAAGGCAAACCAAAGATTAAGTCGTACATTGTTTCTTATACGCCTGCTCAAATTGATAGATGGGAAGCAGAGCAAGTTGTCATAGAAAGACAGCTAGATATTTGCAGGGAGGAAGATGTTTGGCCTGCTTGTGAAACTTTCTGTGGTCGCTGTCAATACCATAGTGTCTGTAAAGCAGGAACAGAGATGGGAATGATGAGTAAGTTAGAACAGAATTGGTTGCAACGCCATTGGGATTATAAACATATCGTGAACTCTTAAGGAGAAACAATGAACGACCTGTTAAAACCAGAAGAAGAAGTAGGAGCTACCTTTTGTTTTGATGGTGGTGTTGCTGCTACTACAAACCTAGCACATACCAGAGATGAAATTGCAAAAATGATTTCTGGTTATCATGCTGCTAAGGGAGAGGGTTTGTTACAGTTTATGTTATCTGTGGAGTCAGAAGAAACAGAAGGAGTTATTATATTCGATCCAAGGAAACTCCTATTTGCTAAACTCGGAAAGCGCCACATTGTGAAAAAGCCGCCCATTGTTGAGGGTGTTAAGGGAGTACTAAGGCAATGACAGATCTTGAAGCACTGGTTCAGAAAAAAGAGGGAGACATTGCATTAGCAATGATGGGTGCAAAGGTTAGTTCACTAACCATAAGCGAATGTCTTTCTGCTCTTATATATGGAGCAAAAGGATGTGGTAAAACTTGGTTTGCTGGTACAGCAGGTGATAGGAATTTGTTTATTACTGTAGGAAATAGTATAACAGGACTCAAGACTCTTAGGAGTCCCGCTTTTAAGGATGCAGTAGGAGCAGATCCTTGGGTGGTAGAATTACATGAAGAACTAGATGAAGAAAGAATGCCCGTCAAAGCTACACTCCTAGATCAAGTCTGTGATACTATTGATTGGTGGTTAGCTAATCGCCACGATGATTTCGATACTGTCACTATAGATGATGCTACAAATACAAGAAAAGCTGCAATGTATAAGGGATTTGAAATCAATCAATCAGCACAACTATCAGAAGGTTGGGCTAGGACTGAGAAATATAAGATCCCTATGCCTGGTATTCAGGACTACGGACAAGAGATGAAAGTCATGCAGTGGTTCGTAGATACCTACCTAGAAATCTTAGCTGCCAACAAGAAGAACTTCCTATTCCTAGCTCACGAAAGATATACATTCAACAAACAACTCAACTCCAAGGGAGAAGTAATCGTTGGAGCAGCGGACGTTATAGATAAGATCCGTCCTGCTTTCGTAGGTAAAACATTACCTGATGATATCACAGTTAACTTCGATGAAGTCTGGCACATTGTAAAGAAAGGAACATCAGACTCGGCAGTCCCCTCTCTTGATTGTTATGGGGATAAACAAATCCTAGCTAGTACAAGACACGCAGGAATTTTCAAGCCAATGGAACCCCGTCCTAACTTTCTAGAATTTTTAGAGAGAATCAAGAAAGCGAGCTGAAAATGACCAGCCCAGCAACAAGAGGAGAAGTACCATCAGGAATTGTAAAGACAGAGATGGAAAGAATGGAGGTACTTATAGTAAGGTTAGGTGAACAAGCTGTGAGTATCCGAAGAATCAGACAGAGATACTTAGGATCGGAGCCAGAGCCAGATGGCCCGCCAGATAAGTTAGATTTACCAAACGATCTTCACTCCAGAATCCAACAGGATTTAAATGGTTTGGAAGAGCAGTTGAATAGGATAGATGTAGATTTAAATAAACTCGATAACGCGTATTAACCACACAACCAACCCCAGGGAGAGTACCATGACACCACAGTACAACCCAGATCCGTCCCAAGTATCGGCTTTCTTCTACATCTTCAGTAAGGGAGATTATCTCTTTGATGTAGGAATAGGCAAACCGTTCGAGGGACTGAATGCAGAAGGAAAGTCAAATGCAGGTGTTCGTTATCCTCTCGTTTGCTCAGATGTAATTGAGGGAGATTCGGGAGGAAAAGGTAAGCGTCAGATGTTTACCTGTTACATCCACAGCGAGGGAGCAATTTCTTTCTCCAAGCGTTTCCTTATGGCTTGTTTGGGATTCAAGGGAGACAGTGAGGGAGAAGCAAAGTTTAATGAGGAAATTGCAGGGGCAGACTGGAGAGTTGATCCAGAACCTACAGCACCTTTCCGTGGAGAAATGTGGGAACGTATTGACAACACTTCTGTCATCATCAATTGTGATGTAAAGCTGGATGATGAGGGAAAGAAGCAGCAGAATTGGGGAACTTTCTCTCCTATCAGTTCGCTGTAAGGAAAAGGTGGCTAGGTGACCGCAAGGATGAAGTTCTAAAACGGGTTTCCCAATCGTTCCCGGTTGCAATATGGGTGCAACATTATCTAGTCCGTAGGAGCCTAGTCACTTTCTTTATTTGTAGGGGTAATCTCCTTGCGGGGAGTAGGCTGACCAGACCCAGGTTCGCTCCAAGGCCGCGCCCCTACAATTTTCTTAGGTGATATTATGAACGTGAGAGATCATTTCGCTATTATAGAAGAAGTAACTAGATTCCACAACGAACACATAGAGCATAGAAGATTAACTGCAACCCAGATACTAAAGGAAAGAACAATGGGACAAGTACATTTCAGTGTACCCGCCAAGGATATTATTGCTGAGTGGACAGAGCGCAGAGAAAAGTTCCAAGAGGATTTGAGACAGGAAGTAGCTACTGTTGATAAAATTAGACAGTTAAGTGCTTCTGCTGATACTGCTTGCAATGATGGAAAAGTACATTCTCTTAGGAGACAGATTCGATTGTTAGAATTACAGCTACGTTTCATTGATCCAGAAGAAACTTTCACGATGACCGAAGAAGGATTGCAGAATACTTTTGAATCCTTTGCACACATCGGTGGTTTGGGCCAAGTAGCAGCCACAGAAAGACGTTATTAATGCTCAGACTCCTGCAAGGAAAAGTAGCTTGTGTTCCTATCTTTGATACTGATGATACTGGTATCTCAGGTGTAGAAGGATACGTAGATCCTCTTGGTGTTAGCATGGGATTTAAACAAGGAGGAGGATCTATTGAGTTGTTGGAGAAGTATCGAGAAAGAGTAGACCAAGGTATTGTAAAGTATATAGGTGCTGGCGTTACTGTGGAGAGATTTGGATTTGAAATAGGTGACCATGTTATCTTCTCTGGTTATACGGGCGAGTTAGTTTCTATTGAGGGAGAGGGATTGTTTATTCTCCTGCCCGCCAGATTTGTAGTTGCAACAGTTAATACACAGCCAACAGAAGTACCGGGAGCATTCTTCCAAGATGCAACAACTGGAGAATACTTCCCAGCTACATATGAGAAGCTCATGGACCTAGCAGCATTGGCAGCTCAAGAATGTGAATGGCTCAACATAAAAGTAAAATACAAAGCACCAGATTTAGATGAGTATGATACTCACACCGAAGAATTTTTAGATGAGTGAGGAGCATAAGTACGTTCCAAACGTAGGGCCTACTGACGCTAAGATTATGGTAGTTGGTGAGGCTCCGGGTGAGAATGAGGAAAGGGATGGGATACCATTCCACCCAGAAGCACAGGCTGGTAGTATTTTAATGGAAGTAATGCAGCGTCATGGTTTGTTTAGAGATGAAGTTAGATTAGCTAATCTCTACCATTACAGACCAGTAGGTAATAGGTTTGTAAGTGTCTTAGGTTCTGATGGATTGAAAAGTGGACTAGAGGAACTACGACAGGAGATAATAAAAATAAAACCAACAGTAATCGTTGCGGCAGGAGCATGGCCGCTTTACTATCTAACAGGAAAATGTGGGAGGGATCGTGGAAAGCCAAAGCCAGGAAGTGGAATTGAAAACTACCGGGGCTCTATTCTTTCGTGCTCCCTGGAAGGATGCGATGAAATCAAGGTTATTCCGACATATCATCCCTCTTTTGTCGCCCGAAACCGTACGAAATATCCGACTTTTGATGTCGACTGGCAAAGAATTAAAAGTGACTCTGACTTTCGAGATTTAAGATTACCCGAAAGAGAATTCATCATTGACCCGCGCGGTACTGAATTAGATGGTTGGGTAGAAAGGATAATACAGAATGGAATCGCTTCCGCTGATATTGAATCTATTAAGTATACCAATCATATTCTATGCTATGGTTTTGCAACTGATCCACAGACTTGTGTTTGCATCGTCAACCACAGCAGTCACGACTTCGAGTTTAAACAAGCAGTAGCCAGAATACTTTCATCAGGTATCAAACTAATATATCACAACGGTACCTTCGATCAGATAATCAGCGAGAACAACGGATACAAAATCAAGAACTACTTCTGGGATACAATGGTAGGGCAGCATAGTATGTACTCAGAACTACCACGATCATTAGCATATATAACAAGCACAGAAACAAGAGAACCATACTATAAGGATGAAGGAAGAATAGGAGCAGAAGAAGATCAAAAGGGTTGGGCTGATAAGATGAACAGAGAAAAACTCTACAGGTATAACTGTAAGGACGTCGGTTGTACTTTCGAGGGCTATCTCGCCCAACAAAGAGAACTAGAAAATGGACCAAAGGGCTGGCGTTCCACCTTTGACTTTGAAATGTCTGAGATCCCCGTTGCAGTAAGCATCTCACAAGCTGGAATGAATAGAGATGCAGAACGGGTGAGAGAATTGAAGGCAATACTCTTATATCAATGGGCAGAGCAGCAGAGTATTTTAAATGAATTAGTAGGACATACATTAAATGTAAATTCTAATAAGCAAATGACCGCCACCTTGTTTGATGAGTTGGGGTTACCAGAGAGAAGGAAACGAGATAAGTATGGAAAGTGGGTAAGGACTTGTGAAGAAGATGCATTGGTTTCTCTCATAGGTCACTGTAAGGATATGTATGATAAGAGGAAACGACCAGATGTTAAAGAACGATGGCTGAAATTATTACTTATATGTAAAGTCTCTCTCAAAATAAGAGGCATACGAAAAGTACTATCCTCCTATGTCTCCGTTCCTGGTAGTCCTGATGGTAGGTGTAGAGGATTTGTAAAGATAACAGGAGCAGAAACTGGACGTTGGAGTATGGCTAAGTATTTAGATAATACTGGAATGGCTATGCAAACCATCGCCCGTGATCCAGTAGAGATAGAAGATGACTTCTTCTTATACGATAAAGAGAAACTAGCATTAGTCCTTGAAATGGAGGCTGCGTTAAAGCGATAATGTATATCTGCACGATTTGCCTAGAAGTAGCAGAGATGCCACACATGGTTGTCCATCCTGGAACGGAATGTTATAATAAAGAAGGTATTGCTCGCGAACCAATCAGATTCTCTGAGTATCTCAAGAGCGAAAGAATGAGAATAGAAGATGAACTAGAATCAATAAGAGTAATCTTACACAAAAGGATGCTTGACTAATGTATATCTGTCACGGATGTCTTGATACAGCACCAGTAGTAGCGCAAATAGAACACGCAGATAATTGTATCGAACTTAATGTCACACAACTATCTTTCTTCTTGAAGAAAACAATAATAAGAATATCAGAACTAGAACAACGGGTAGCTAGTATGAGAACAGACCTACAACAAGCAGCAGATCTATTACGTAAGTACTCAAAACCATGAGAAAAATAAGCATCCGTTCTCAATTCATAGCATCTCCTGGCTGTGTATTAATCCAGTGGGATCTTTCAAAAGCAGAGTCTTGGATTGTAGCTTATCTAGCTAATGATCCTAACATGATATACTCTCTACATCATGGGGATTTACACACAGACACAGCAGCAAATGCATTATTTGAAGTACCAATAGAACAAGTAACTAAGGTAATGAGATTCACAGGAAAGAAGTGGAACCACGCATCTGCTTATCGTATGGGCTTTAAGAAAGCTATGGCAGTAGTAAACGCTGAAAGCGACAAACCACCATATCTTGTAGTGTCACTACAGGAATCTAAAACCTTTAGCATTAGATGGCATGGTTATTATCCTAACGTAAAGAACGAATGGTGGGCAGACGTTGAGGAGAAGGCAGCTAAAAACCGTACACTTATAAACACCTACGGTGTTGTTCATGTATTCTTTGAACGATGGGGAGATGAGTTATTTAAACAGATGACAGCTTGGGAACCCCAGAGTACCATTGCATATCATATGAATGGAATGTTACATCCAGAGTTAGGTATTGTTGGGGGAGTAGTTGAAGTACATAAGAAGTTTAAGGATGCCATGGTGATCGTTAACCAATCACACGATTCTATCATTGCAGATGTTCCAAAGGCAAATATAGATGATGTATTAATACCTGTTACTAACTTAATACGTCGCCCGCTCGTAGTTAATGGTCAGGAGTTTACGATTCCTGTAGATGCTGAGATGGGTGAGCGATGGGGAGAATTGGAAAGTGTCAAGGTCTGAGAAGATTTTCTATCCTGACTTCCTTTACTTCATTGAACAAAGAACAGGTGTGACTGAGTTAGAACGAGGAAAGCCAGCAAAGAAGAAAGTATACCCAGCCTGGCCGCCTAAACCAGAAAAGTGGTGGGAAGATGAAACATAAGATAATAATAGCAGATGCTCTTGCTAGTGCTATAGTAGAAGAACATATAGCTCCTTATACCATCTGGCGTAATAAGCTAACCGTACTACAATTAGAAAGAAAACTAAAAGAAACAGAACCAGAACATATTCTACCTTGGTATATGGGGTTCAGTCATTTTGAGAGAGATAATGATTGGTTAGTATTTAAAGCATTCCCTCTCTATTACATAAAGAGTTGGAGAATAAGACTCACACAACTCCGTCAACGCTTTGGCCAATTTATCCAGAACATCGGTAACCGAATTGCACAATGACAGATGATAAAACTAAAGAACCTTATAAGAGAAAGTGCACTAATTGGTTGCTTACTTTTAGAGACTGGACTATGCCGCGTTCTGAGGCTAAAGAGTCCTTTATCTTTTGGACAGGCTTATTCACTCTTGCATCAGCAATTAGACGGAAAGTTTTTATACCCAAAACTGTACTTGGATCGTGGGAAGTCGCCCCATATTTGTATATCATGTTTGTTGCTCCTGCCGGGAAGGCACGAAAAACAACTACCTTATCATACAGCGATGACCTACTCCTCCAAGAGCTAGGGATAAAAAAAGCCAGTGCAAGTATGACCGTACAAGTATTAATGAAAAGACTCAGCGACAGCCCTGACAACTCCTTATCTATCCAGATCAAAGAGTTCGGTACGTTTTATAATCAATCCAAGGAGATGATGATTGACTTCCTCACAGCCCTCTTTGACGGAGTCAAAAGACACGATTCCGATACTCTATCTCGTGGCGTGGAGTTTGCGGAAAGACCATGTATTAACCTTATTGCTGCCACGACCCCTGTGTGGATCGCTGAGAACTTATCTGAAAACGCGGTGGGTGGAGGCTTTGCAAGTCGAGTCATATTCATCTTTGAAGATACGGTTAGAAGAAGAAGGTTGTTCTACCATCGCGGTAAGGATAAGATAGATCCAGATAAGATGAAAGCGTTACACGCAGATCTCCTTATGGATCTCGTACATATATCTCAGAACATAGATGGGGAATTTAAGCTAACAGATGAAGCAGAGGCTTTTGCAGAGGATTGGTATATTAAGTATGCTGATAATCCTACGGTTTCCGATCCCCGTTTGACGGGTTATAATGAACGTAAGCCCGCGTATATGCTCAAACTTGCAATGTTATGTCATCTTGCATATAGTGATGAATTGCTAATAAACAAAGGGGATGTCCAACAAGCCCTGGCACTGTTAAAAAATGTAGAAGGTAAGATGCTACGAACATTCCAAGCCATAGGAAAGAATCCCCATACACTTGACCTGGAAACTATAGTAGAATATGTAAATGAGGTAGGAGAAATAGCGCCCGACAAACTAAAGAAGCACTTCCAACACGTAGCTACGCCTAGAATGTTAGATGAACTAATTGCGTTCCTGATAACAACTAGGCAGATAACTGAAGTCAATACAAATGGAATTATAACTATCAAACCTGGAAGGAAAAAGTGATCCGGTACATTAATTTGACTGGACAGATTGCTCCAGACGATGATTTAGAGTTTGCTTGGTATAACACTATCACAGATGAATTTATGAGGTATGGTGACAGTGTAACTTGGACTAGCTTTCAAGAATTTGAATCTGATTTGCTTTCCGATCTAAGAAGGGTACACACAAAAGAAGATGTACAGAATGAAATGCTTAGTAGATTTAGGGCTCTATATCCACATGAAATACAAACCTTATCTGCTCAAAATGGACAGAGTTAGCTGTCCTAAAATAATCAACAGGCGAATAACAATCATACAAGGAAGCATGACGGGCTTCTAAAGAGAATGTACCAGGATCAACATAACCTACAAATACCCAACCGGTACCGAACCATGGATAATCAGGAACCAGAGGACAATCAAGGTGGCCGGGAATTCTATATGTTCCTGAAGTTCCCAAAGGCGATACCTCGATCCCCCATACCTCGTCCTTTTGAGTATTGGCTGATAGAGTTATCTGAACCCAGACTTCTGCGCGCGTTTGGATCTGAAAGGTTCCGAGATCCAGAGTTTCCATTGTGGCATCACCAATATAACCTTCCAACGGAAATACCACAGAGTCATGTTCTAATTGCGTGAGGATAGTATCGCGTATGATAACAGTATCAGTAACGAGAATGGTATCAAGAGAATGAACAGAAACACTATCGACTTGAACAACAGTAACGGTGTCAATCGGGATAGTAATAAGTGCCGAAGTGGTAGCATCAGAGTTACATCCGGCTATGAGTAATGCTAATAGCTCAATTTTTACAACCGAGCGAACCACATCCCCAGCATGACTTTTTATCATGATTAGAACATTCCTCTAGATGAAGTGTTCCTATAGGTGGTTGAGGCATTCCACACTCTGAACAACGGATTATCATAGTCCCTTTACCAAGTCAACTAATGGTTTAAGTATGTCTGTCATACCAAGCAAAGAAAGAACAATTATCGCAAGAACGACAGCAATAACAAGAGCTAACTTAGAACGTATAAATACAATAACTACGTCCCACATATTAGTAGCCCGAACGCTCAGTGATTTCCTCTCATTGCTTTGGTTCACAGTTTCTCTCCAGCGTTCCAGTTGTACTAACAATAACACAAGCAGATGCATCGCTATCAATAATAGACCCCAGTGCTGCCCCGACAATCAAGTATGCTATGTTACCAGCATTAGGAACAAAATGACGTGTGTCAAAGAATCCATATTGTACTGGTGGTATAGTAATGATAGTTGGCGGAGCGAACACTGTGTCTATTATTAATACTTGAATGGTATCCCTTACCCTAATAATCTGAGGAGCAGATGCGACCAACAATGTATCTAACACCTGAACAGTGTCATATACTAAAACATCACGGAATACAACCTCTTGCTGTACGACTACTTCTCGATTCATTAACGCCATTAAAGAGTCAAGTAAAACCTGAGAACGAACACTGTCCCTCTCCAATAGATTCGCTACCTGAGAATCTGCCAAAGCAGCATCCGCCCTCAAAGTATATCCAAGAATACCTCCACTGGAGAACGCAACAAGAAGAATAATACCCCAAATATGAGTAGCCCATCGCCCGCCATAACGTCTATCGACTCCACCTATCCTTGAATCCACACCTGTATAATGCTTCTTAGAAAAGAATCTCATTATTCCTCCTCCTCCTGAAAGAAGAATGGACTACCAGTCTCTAGCCAAGAAGGCTTATCAGATAAGGGAACAGAAAAGAACCTACCTAGAACTCCTGGCAGTGGTTCTCCTCTTTCTCTAGCTTCTATTCCTTGCTGAATATCTCCAATGAAATAAGAGAATGGGAAGAACATAGAACGGATATCTGTATTCCTCATATCATCTAAATCAATCTCTGGGAACATACCTCTCAAAGAAGCTATGGCCCTTCTTCTATCATCATCACTTCCATTAAGTATCTGAGCTACATCCTGTGCCATCTGAACAGTAGGACCACCAGTGAAGAATATCCCAGGGAATAATAACCAGCGATAGAAGTCCAGCCCTATTGCTTGACCACCTACAAAGAAAGCAGCTTGTGTCATTGCTAACCTACTAGCAAAACCTATCTGCCTACCTGAGACAAAGTGGTTAAGGATTGGAATACTATTCTTCTTACCTCTAGTCAAACCACCTAATACAAACTGAGCAGCACTAACTGGCCATATACCAAACTGACCGAACATCTTACCAGTATTAGTACCCCATCCCCAAGGATGATTTCCCATTCCATACAAACCTAGAATATCAATAGCAGATTGTCTACTGAGCAACTCCACCGCTTGATCAAAATTCTCAGCAGTAACCAGCTCATCAAACTCCTTCTGAACTACTCTCTGAAAGGCATCTAGTTTGATAATATTGTAGAACTCAGGCTTAGTAATCTCACCCTTCTGAAACATCGTAGAAGCTGCCCCAACAAACTCCCGAGACTCTAGCAATGTTCCTGAGAATAGGATCTCATACATAGTTTTCTGCCCACCCATAACAAATCCCCAATTTGCAACATCCTGCATAAACTTTGGAAGAGCAGCAATACCTTTACCTAAATTAGACGACAACAACTCACTAGGAGTTTCAAACTGGATAGGACCAATTGAAGGAACAACACCTTGATCCCTCAATGCCCTTCCTGTTTCCCAGAACTCAGTAAAGCCTAAGTTTAACATTCTAATAGTTCTTGTAGGACCAACACCTACGCTCTCAAACCCTTTTCTAATTCTCCCTTGACCTTTAATCGGAGAACCCCCAAACCTAGCGTAGTGCATAACTACGCCAGTAGTAAGATCTCGAATTGTTAATCCAGGTCTCAAAGAGATAGCAGCAGTACTCATAAGGGCTAGAACACTATTTACCATATTTCTTATAGTAATACTGGGAACCTTCCAACCCATTTCTTTGAAGATAGTGTTCATTACGTTTTCAACTTCTCTGGTAATAGCAGGTAGGTTCCCTCTCACAGCACCTAAGTAAGACTCCGCTACCATCCTACCCAAACCCTTTGGCAAAGTAGCCACAAACTTGTTTGATACATCCCAAGCTTTATCAAAGCCCGTAGCTTGATTCGCCGCTCCTCTTGTAAACCTAGCAGCTACCTCAATAGGATCTAATGAATACGCACCGGTTTCTCCCATCCTAACCATTGAGTTAACAAACTTCAATTCTTCATCTATACCTTTTTGCCCGAGATAAGCATCCTCAGGAGCAGCAGTTTGACGCCAAGCATAGTTTGCTTGATATGATCTAAGCTTTGCTAAATCCTTAATCCTAACTCCTGGCTTATTAGAGATCCTTACCCAATAATCATCATACTCCTGTAACGCAGCCCTTTCTCTAATATTAAATCTTTCCTGCTTAGCAAAGTCAGCCCTATTCAAAGCACCAGTTCTTCCAGCCTCAAAAGCTCTAACTATGAGAGGAAGATTCATTTTATTCATAGGACGCTTAGCAATTTCTATGAAGAACTTAGCAATCCCTGCATCAACATCAGTATAGTTCTTATCTACCTGTACTCTTGCAGCAATTTGTTTCTGTAGTATATCTGACAGCTTAGTAATATCATCTTCAAACCCTAACCTACGAGCTGTCTCCCTCATCTCAGTTCTTACATCATCTATGTACTGAAATGCTCTCTTAGCGGTCGCACCGTTGGGTATTTGTGTATCTAAAAGATCAACAATTGCTCTTTCTTCTATATTAAGAAGATCCACCACCTCAGCTTTGCTCATTGAATTAAACCACCGACTAACTAATTCCCTACGTTCTTTTGTTCTAAAGCCAAACTTCTTCAAAGTCGCTTCAACATCCTTTAACCCAGGATCAGTCTCTCTGGTCTTTTTCTCAAAGTTTGCCCACTGAGCACCAAGAGCAGTAGATTCAAAAGCTTTAGCGTTTGTATTTAACCAAACCATCTTATGAATTTCAGTTTTATTTATTGCATCATAACCAGCAGAAAAATCCTTAAATGGTGCTAGGAATGGAGATATTGCAGTAGCGCCTTCTAATAGCATTTCAATAAGCCTGCCCTCAGGAAACGGCATAGGCTCATTCATTCTCGGAGGATCAGCAGGAGGAGGCTGGACAGAACCTGGAACATCAGGATCTACGTCATGCGCCTGATCCATATCTAAACCTTGTGCCTGCCCAGAATTCCTAATAAAATCAGCTATGGCTTTCATATCAGGACTAGCAAACAACTCAAAACCTCTATCCTGTCCCCTAAGAACAAAGGTACCAGAGGGATTTATCTCCAGCTTCATACCAATAACATTAGCCAACGCTCTCATACGATCAAAGGAGAATTCCTCCCCAGATTCTAACAACTGTTGTGTAGTAGGTGGTTGGAGTCTTTTTACTAACCTATCCCAAGTCTCCAATTCCTCGGGATCCAAGTGCTCCTCTAAGATTTCTCTGATAGAAGGAGTGGTAGAGTTAGCTGTCACCTTCTCCCAATTAGCTCTACCTTTACCTAGTTCCCCTTGTAATGCTTTCAATGACTCCAAAGCTTCTTCAAACTTAAACTCACCCAGAGCAGTAGCAGCATTCTGTGCTAGCTTTTGTACTCTGTTAATAGTAGGAATCTCTGCATGGAAACCAGCATAGTCTCTAGCTAGTACTTCTAAACGGGTTAAGTCTCTCCGCTCAGCAACAGTCAAGCTGTTAGGATCAGCAGTGACACCAGCCCTGACCTCTGTTAATACATTTACAGGAACGATAGGATTAGCTTTAACAAGAGAATTCTCTGCAACCTCTCTCATAACCCTAAGAGTCAATGCATCAATAGGCTCCATCTCTTTAATCAATCTATCTACAGACAACAGTACATCACCGAAATTACCCTTATTAAAGGTAATTCCTTCTGACATCATCCTAGTCAAATCTCCAATATGCTCTGCTAACCATTGATAGACTTGAGATATTTGTGCATCTTTAATCCTAAGCATCGCCCGCTCAGGTAACCCTCTCTGAGACGAAGCTACCTTATCAAATTCATTTATAGACTCGACATCCCTTACATCACTAACAAGGGATCTTGCAATCTCTATTACCCCTTTAGGATTAGCGGCAGTTATATATCTCCTATCTCTAATTACAATATTATCTTTTGTCAACATCACGAACTCAGACTTTTGACCATTAACAGATATTTTCTGTCCAATAAATCGTCCTTGTGCTTCAAACTGTGTCCTCAAAGGCTTTTTACCCCCAACTTCTAACTGAAGTGGAGAGCCTGGACCAGCTATTGCTATGTCAAACAAACCATCTGGCCTCTTATGAATGATAACATCAAAATCTGGATCTAATTTAGAAACAGCTTGTGCTAAGGTATTTCCTGGAGTCTCCTCTCCCCTAACAATAACTGTCTGATTCTTCTTAGTCCTAACCTGATCCAACAAAGCACCAATAGGATCACCCTCATTACGTAACCAATGAGCAAGATTCTCTGCAATATCAGAAGGAACTAACGGTTCTCCTGGGAATGCAACTTGCTGTGGAACATTATCTAATCTCTGAGAAGCTCTTTGAAGTCTTTCCATCCCATCTCGTGATATAGTAGTAGCATCTTCTGGTGTTAGACCACGATCTGTTACAAATAGATCAGCTACTTGATTACCTATTTCTGCAGTAGAAAGTCCACGGTCCTGTAACGCTCGAAAAATTCCATTCATTTTAATGAAAACCGCAGCAGCATCAAGACCACGTGTTTCTGGTGCCTCTATCTCTACAAGTAAATCTGACAATAACTGTCCAGTTGGAAACTCTACCAATCCTCTAGGATCCCAATGCCTTTTAATTATTGCTAAATCCCTTAAATCACTTGGAAGAACATTACCAAGACCAAACTCATCTAACCTAAGTGCATCAAGAGCTTGTAACTGTTCAGGTGTGAATTGTGCTTCTATTTCCACCAACCTACGGTCAGCTCCAATACCATCAATTAAAGTACCGTTAGCTGAAGTCTCCTTCATACTAATCCACTCTGCTGCTATAGCATCATCACCTACAACTTCAGATACTGTTTGTACTCTTGAAATTTCCCTTCCTGCTGCCATTGCTTCTAGGTCACGAGGACTTAATCTAGTTGCCTCAAAAGCTGCAACATCCCTTGCTTCAATTTCTGCAGGAGTTCTCCTAGTCTTAGTAGTAAATCCTTGGAAAGTATTTAACTGGTCAAGACCTTGAACACTTCTTTCAAACAAAGCCATAGCCTGGTTTAAAAGAGAAACAGTCCCGGCTGGTGCTCCAATTTCAGCAGCGCCTTGTAGTAATATCTGAATATTTATTCTGGCCATATGTACATCTCCCTCAGCTCGCCTCAATGCCAAGAGAACCATATCATTAATAAGACCAATTCCTTCTGCCCTTTGTGTTAAATCTTCACCTCTCCTTCTTTCTAATCCCTCACCTTCTCTCCTACCTCCTCTTTCCCTTCTTTCTACTCCTTCTCTTTGACCAACCAAAGCACTACCAAAAGCATCCGCAGGTGCTGATGGTGGTAATTCTCCTCTCTGTACCAGACCTAACATCTCAGTCAGATCACCTATTCGTCTATTTTGAATTGTTAGATTTAATTCTCTTACAACCTTATTAGCCGTTGCCATCACTTCAAAGTCAGTAAGCTGAGACTCAGGGAAATGATCTCTTAGTGCATTTCCTATAATATCTACTTGCCTAAGGGGATCTCCCATGTTAGCCAAAAGGCTTATAATGAAATCATCAGAACCAACCTTTTGAAAGAAGTCTCCTCTTACAGGAACTCCTTCTATTCCAAGGGCTTCTAAGAGTTCATTCTTTACTATACTTATCTCTCGCCTCTCAGAATTCTTAACTATATTCCTTCTCTCACCTTGCCTTCTTCCTATCTCAAGGTCTGAGTCTCCTGCCACCCTTCTCTTAGTTCTCTCAATTTCTAATGTAATAGTTTCAATGATAGTTGCTCTACTGATATCTGCAGACTCAAAATCACCAACAGCCTCAGTAACTAAATCTCTAACAGCTTGCATATTATCTGCTTTTGCAACATTTTCTACTAAAGCATTAGATGACAATCTCTCTGTAATATCAAGAGGAAGAATCTTTCCTGTATTATCTACAAGAGTTGACAATACAAGATCCACACGTTCGCCAACAGCTACAGTAACATCTTCTAAAGAAACTCCAACTGCCTGACGCCTTTCTTCTACCTCAAATAGTCGTCTCCTAGTTTCATCACTTTGTACCCGCCGTTCTCCTATAGAACTAGGAACTTTAGGGGGATCTCCAATACCTCTAGTTTCTATTCTTTCCTGTTGTCTCCTAGCTGTTTCTACAACACTACTTCTGGCAGCATAGTCTGGATGTGAAGGTGTATCCATAGTTGTAACTGTTTCAAAATCTACACCTACTCCACCCATAGGAACTTCGCCAGTATCTCTCCTGACACTCGGAACAGGACCAGTAGCATCATCAAACGGGCGAGCACTTCTCATATTACTTAACTGATGGGATCTACCAATCCATCCAACACCCCTAGGAGGAACTCTATAAAGAGCACCAACCCAGCCTAGGAAAGAATGAACCGCATAAAGAGGAATAGCACCAAGACTAAAAGAGATAGCTCTTGCTAACTTATCTTCTGGCTCTGCAATGAAAACACCAAAAGTAGCTAGACCTCCAGTAAAATTAAGAAACCTTTCAGTCTGTTCAAGTCTACGTAAAGTTATTCCAGTCGTCCCGCCAGCTTCTGCGAGATTTAGAATTTGTTGAATAGATTGAATTCCACCTTCTTCACCTAAAGCACCTAAAACCTCACCAGCAGAAACTCCTCCGGGGGCTATGTCTCCGGTACGTGCCCTTACAATACGCCTAGACCTTAAATTCCTAAGAGCTGTTCCTGGACCTAGACCTGCTCTAACTGCAAAGCTATAAGCACCAGTAGCCATTAAAGCTGCTAAACCTCTCCTAGCTTCCTCAGATTCATATGGTGTCATCCTACCAATATTATCAATAAACCGATCTCTAATCAAATCCAGTCTAATGGCACGAGGATCAGCATTGGGATTGTTAGGATCAACAATGGCAATATTTTGAATACCTTCTTTAAGACCTAAGTAAGTAAGAACGAAAGGAGCAGAAGCAAACTGTAGAACAGTACCAAAAGGATCGTGCCCTAACCTCTCACCCATATCTCTAACGGACCTAAATACATCACCTAAAGCACCTCCGCCCGTAGAAAAGATAGGAGGTTCTACGAACTCTGCTGGTCCAACTCTCTGAGCAAGAAGTAAATCCCTAGGACTAATTGCAACCCCAAAGGGTAAACCCGGCGGTATGTCTATTATATTATTATTAATAACTTCTTCTAAGTTTTGAGGAGGAACTTCAGGTAATGGAATATCTGGATCGAAAACTGCTCTTGCTTCTTCGTCTCCTATGATAGCACCAAAAACAGTTGCTGCACCTGCCAATAACAAAGGAAGTGCCCCAGGAGTTTTTTCTCCTATAAGTTGAACAAGGGTTCCCTCTGCTGAAGGTGTATCAATTGCCCTGCCTAAAATATCTGGAGCAAATGTACCTTGAGCCTGTCCAAGCCTTCTAGCTAGTTCTGTTTGCCTTTCCCTACGAGCAAAGAATGTAGGATCAGAAAAATCTCTTTGTGCCTGATCTAGTTCAGCTTGTAGTTGTGCCATCCTTCCAGCCGGTGTATCTTCTTCACGAGGCGGGAGAGTAAATGCTCTATCAAGTCTAGATTCAATAACAGCTTTTGCTTTTCCTTCTGCTATATCTCTAACGCTAGGTCCTGGTTTTATTGCAGAAGCAAGAACGCCTGGTTTAGGAGTTATCTGAAAAGGACTAGCCTGTGCTTTAGGCTCTCCCTCTTGAGGAAGTTTTCCAGGAGGAGTTATTTGAAAAGGACTTTCCTGGTCCTGTTCCTCATCTTCGCCAGCAATCTGTGCAAGCAAAGCAGCAATAAAAGGGGTAGTCATTATTGACTATCTTCCTCCGGTAGTCTAGCAGTTAGAGAATCAATAAGCTGTTGAACCCTAGGAGTTTGTATTCTAATATTCTCTAGAATAAGAATCGCTTCTCTGGGAGATAGCTCCATTAATTGCTTGAAGGTTCCCCTACCCTCTTGAATAACAATTACGTTATTTCTACCTTCTGGGCTCAATTCAGCTATATTCACATTTGTAGTATCTATCGGTGGCAAACCAGAAAGATCAGGAGAAACTCGTGTTACTGCTTGAGCCTGTTCTGTAGCAGCCCTAGCTTGTTCTGCTGGGGATTGCGCTCCCGGTGATCCTGGAATTTGTCTTTCTTCTAAAGGAGCCCTCTGAACAGAAGGACCAGGAGCAGCAGGTTCCGGTACATCTTCTGGAATAGGTGGACGTTGTCCCCCTCCAATAAAATTCATTATGCCTTCAATAGTTCTTTGGAAGAAGTTTGGCATAGCAAAAGGATTACCAGTCTCAAGCTCAACACCAGCTTCATCCAACCAACGCAATGGACCATTTCTTGTAATAAATGAAGTAAACAATGGAATTTCATTTGGATACTGGTTATGCAACTGAAGCATAAGAGAGTTTAACCTTGAAACTGCAAACTGTCTACCAGACCGAGACATGAGTTTACCACCACCCGGCCTTTCTCTTTCAATATCTGTAATTTGAGCATCAATAAGACTATTCTGAGAAAGAAGATCTCCAATCTTGTCATTCACCAACCTATTAGCTTGAGCATTAGCCATCTCAAAGAGATCTCTATCAGACGGTCCTAATACTTCTCCAGTTTGTGGGTCTATAGCAGGTTCTACACTTAGATTAGAAGGATCTTCGCCACCACTTCTAACCTGTTGAAGAAGTGTTCTGCCCCTACGATTAAAGCCAAGATTAAACAAATACACTTGCCAACCGGCAGAAGTTCCTATATTTGTTTGTGCAACCATATCAATTGCTTCTGCCTGCTGTCTTGCTTCCTCCGCTCTATCAGAAATAGCTTGGCTACCAGCATCAATTCCAATTAAAGCTAACTCTCTCCTTCTAACGTGTTGTAGTGCTAAATCACTGTCTACTAACGCAGCCTCCAGAGAGTTTCTTAGTGCTGTTCTATCTTGTGAAGGACCTTCAAAACCTTGGAAAAGTCCGAGTGCTCTTGTATTCAATTCTGCATCAATTGCATCTCCAGAGAGTTGTCCAGGTGTTAGACCTGTAATATCTCTAATAGCACCTGCCCTAGCAACTCCAGGTTCTTTAATAGCTGCTAACCTAGCTGCAAGTTCTTGTCCTAGTGTTGCAATTTCTTTAGGATTAGTATTTGCCATCGCAGCAGCCGTAAATCGACCAAAGATATCCTGAACATCCGGTGGAGCGCCCGCTAGGAAATCAGCAGTAGCACCTTCTATTTCTTGAATAGAAGTTCTAGGAGTAGCTCGAATTGCTGCTAGAGTTTCTTCTGGAACAAAGTCAAAAATAGTCTCAGCAAGAGCAGGATTCAACCTAATCTGTTCTGCCAATGCCGCCACATTACCAGGATCTGAGATTAAAAACCGTTCAAATTGCTCTCTCTTTTCCCTGTCAGGATCTGCAAGCTGGCCAATAGTTTGCCCAATGGATGCTAGAGCTTCTCCAGCACCACCTGTTCTAACAACAATAGGAGTTGTCATTGTTATCCTCCCTTAAATCCAGCAGCAGCAGAACCAGCACCTTGACCTAATCCTGCAAGAGTCTGTAATGGGCCTTCCTTAACTTGAACAAACGGAGTAGCCTGTGGAATTCCTTGCCCTGAGAATTGGGAAAGAACCTGTAGAATAGGAATTAAAGCCTGTATCTGTTGCTGTGAGGCTGCTAAATCTACCTGTCCAGTAGCAAGAGCTAGTTTCGGTGCTAACTCAGAGCGGAACAATCCCTCCGCTACAGCACTTGGAGTTCCTCTTGAACCACCTCCCGCTGTAAATCTTTCTCTCAGATCAGCAACATCTCTACCTGATTGACTTCGGATAATTTCCTGTACAGCACTCTGTTGTCCAGTAACATCTGGGCCAGAAATAATATCATTCAAAGCTTGGGCAATTCCAGTAGTTTGATCTACAGCACCACCACCTATATTCTGTGTTTGTGATTGTAACTGAGCTATCTGTGCATCAATTTCGCCGATTCTACTTTCTGCAAGTCCTGGAGGCAAGCCGCCAGCAGTTTCAAACTCTGCTCTTTGTTCCTTGAGTCTTATTATCTCAGGAGTGTCAGCAGCAACATTACCAAACTGCCCTGTCTGTAATAACTGTATAAGGAAACTTGCAAAATCCTCACCTAAAGGACCAGCAGCTCCACCACCAACGGTTCCAGTCTCGACTGTCTCACCCATTTTCTGGCTCCTTCAGGACGATTTCATCTTTAAGGATTCCAAACGCGAAAACATCAAACCACTTTCCGTGAAGTGGGACTACTTTACGAATCCTTCCCTCTGAAACAAACCCGATTCGCCTGATAAATCTAATTACGTTCGGCTTAATATAGACGGGTACGTGTACTGTTAATCGTTGAAAGCCATATTCTCTAAAGAAATATTGCATTATACGCTTTGAAATCTCTTCTCTGCCTTTAAATCTACCATCCAACATATTTACATGAGCTTGTGCATCTCTACCAGGATTTATCCTAGTCAAGTAGATCACACCAACAAAATTATCTATTACCCAAAATAATCCATTAGGTTCAATTTCTCCTGCTGCATTCTCTGATACAAATACTTTTAGAAAGGCTGAGAAATCACCCTGAATTTCTTCACTAAACAATGTCCTATGAATCTTAGCCTTCTCCCAAAAAGTCTTGAGATTGGGAAGGGATAGAGGCATTAAACGAATAGAACGCTCAAAGTCTCCTTCTGGCTCATGGCACATCTCACTTAAAACATGATACTTATCAACGGGCGGTAAAACCGCAGCTTCAGTTGTTGCCATTAGTTTCTCGACTCTCCAGTAGCAGCAGCGTCTATTTCAAATCCAAGTAAATCAAACCTACCATCAGTAGCTAATACACGCCACCTTAAACGACGTGTCCGTATTTGTTTCTTAAACTTAAGAAGCTGTACCTTTCCTTCTAGCGTTGCAATCTTCTTTGCTAAAATCCAAGTCCTACCACCATCTTTAGAAAACTCAAGAGTCAAGAAACCATCAGCAGTAGACTGATACTCTAGTTCAATTCTTGTGACTGTAATATCTTGCTTTTGAGATTTAAACTCTTTAGACTGCAATTCAAACAGATAAGTAGCTCCTAGAGGAATATCCTCTCTAAAATCTAATTCTCTAGAATCATCTTCTATAGCAATGTTACCATCATCAAAACCATAAACTAGCGTTGGAATCTCACTAGGCGTAACAGATAGTTCATCAAATGTCCCAACTTGTGCATCAAACGTACCTGACAACTCATCAAAGGAAGTGTACTCTGTAAACTCATCTACAACACCAAGAGCAGTAGCATTTGGTACTTCATCATATGTCCAGGCTTGCGTGATAAAGTTAAAGACCCAAATCTTTACAATATCTTTCTCAGTGATTAAAAGATGGTATTCCTGCTCACTTGTTAAATAGGTAGAGTCTACTATGTCTGCATCTATAATATCTTTTATAATAGAATTACGAACAGCAATACCAATCGTTTCTATATTCTGTCCTGGTCGGTATATGACAATATCTCTCATTCGAGAGTCTAAGAACATTAACAACTCACGACCAACAGCAATAGATCCTGATAGATTTGTACCAACACCCGGAACAGAGCGGAAGAATTTGAAAGGATCAGAAGCAACCGGATTCTGTGTAGCCAGCCAAATAGAACTCTCCCGAGGAATAACCATTACAGAGGAGAACCCAAAGATACCAGAAATAGGATCAACTACTGTCCGTGGTGATGTATCTAAGCGTTGATTGCCTGCTGATATATCTTCTAGTGCATCAAATTCTGTTAAATTCCTATTACCACTCCAGGAAACAGTCTCAGAAGCTGCATCACCCATACCATTATTTGCAGCTACAACTCTTTCTGAGAAGCCCGTTACATATCTTGCAGTAGGAGCTATTTCTCCTAGATCAGTTACCTTTTCTGTATTCAAGTCCACCAATCGTAATCTACTAATACCATCAGCTAAGATCAACTTACCTAAAACAATGGCATGATCCGTTACTCTACCTCCGAGTGTATGAAAAGGACTTGCAAGTGGTCCACCTGTTAAGATAGTCCAAACAGATCCAGCTGTATTATCAACAAAATGAACATCGAAGTCTGTAGTTTTTACAAAATATGTAGTCCGTCCACTGAGTCTAAAAGGAATAATAGCAGATACTTGTCTAGTGTTAAGTGTATCAGCTAAGAATTGAGCCTTACCAGCCCGCCTGCTTGTCTTATCTCTCCGTACTCTAGCATTTACAAGCATAGGAGATTTGTTATTAGGAATATCAGCAGGATCGAAATCCAGAGTCATCCCACCGTTTAGAATAGCCTCACCCAATAAAATAGACTCAGCTAACTCTAAATTCCTAGTCCCAGGTATCCTGTGGACTGGACTAAAGTGAGAAATTTTAGGCATTACTGTAAGAGTCCAATCAAAGCAAACGGGATGTCGTATTCATAAGTTAGTGAGAACAATCCAACTTCATCGGTAAGGGTTCCAGCAGTTAGGGAAAACTCTGTAATCAACATCTCATCAACAACTGCAAGTTCTACCAAAGCGGAACCAACTAAAGTATGCCAACCCGCTAAGAACGTTGATGTTTGTGTATTGAATGTAATCGCAGTGGGAGTATTTGTTGTCCTCTTACTCCTCATAATCACAGCACCAGTAGCATTATCTCTGAAAACTCTACCTTCTACTCTCTGTAATGTAGCACCGACTGGTACATTCATCCTGATGACCCAATTAATAGTATCTGTAAGAGCAGCAGGATGCATCTTCAAACTACTATTAGAATAACCCTCACTTAGAGTAGTACCAGTACCAAAGATTTGGAAAGCACCGTCTGTCCAATATACAGTCCTTCTAATTCCAGTAAGAGTAAGTAAAGGATCAGCGGTCCAATCTTCTACGAGTTGATCCATTCTCTCATTAATATCTAACCGTAACTGCCTTAGTTCGTCATCAGCAGTATTTGCAGGATCAGAACCTGCTGGAATAATATTGGACCAGACATTAGTAAAAGCCATTATCCCACCCGGAAGATAGAGAAACCTGCGCCATCAAAAAGCACATCGGTAACGCCACCAATAACCGATACTCTCATATCCAATTCATCATCTTTCAATAGCGCAAATATGCCAGAAAATGGACATGTTTGTACATCAGATGCAGTTCCAATTCTCTGTAGAACTTTAAGAGAAGATGGAGTATTGTTTACAGCCGGTTGGAATTGGACTGTTCTGTTATTAGATCCTGTCCTGATAGATGCAAAGAAATCAATATGGTAAATACCATCCTCACCTACAGTAATTTTCTCTGTTAGTAAGTCAGCTGATGCTCCTGCTGCATTAACATCGCTGGATTGTACAGTAATAGCATTCCAAATAGTTATAATAAGAGGAGTGAAATCAACAGTAAACATTGTAGCTGGTGCAACAGTTTGAATCAAACCAGCATACCCACCCAATGTTGTGGCCATTGCATTTCTAAGATCAGATGGACTAATATCTTTTGACTGATTATCTTGTAACGCAAGGTTCATTGCAGCAATAGAAAGTTCTGTCTGTGTCATTATTAATCTCCGAAGCCGTCGTCAAATCCATCATCGAAACCTGACAATTCGCCAGGAGAACCAGAAGGGCCACACTGAGAAGTCCAATCCACACTAGGAACAGCAGGTAATCCTGCTTGATTAAATACCTGCTCTACTGTTATATTATCAAAGATGGAACCAGAGCTACTATCTTTACGTACACCGAATCGCATATGGCCTGTGTCATTAAAAGAATCTCTAGTACTTGGTGTCCCAGGGAGAATACCAGAAGTATCAGTCAATTCCACTCCGGTAAGATGCGTAACTCTGGTCCCACCACCAAAAGGTTCTGTCCAAAAATCCAGCAAATCTCCAGCAACATCTATGCCCATCCGTAATCCTACACCAACGGGATTTGGTTGGTCAATGACAAATGGAGAATACATACCTGCTGCAACTCCAGCTAGTCGATAATTCATTGTAAAGTTTATTAAGGAGATGTCTGGATCTATCTCCATAAAAATTTCAAAAGCATCTGCTCTTTCTTGCCATCTACTTCCTATGCTAACTCCATTAGCTGGATTCTCACTAGCCCGGAATACCAATCCCATCCCATTACCAGTAAACAGAGCATTGATAATATCTATATAATATGTAAAGTTATCATGTACTACATCTCGCCTGCAATAAACTCCGTTTCCACCACCACTGGTAATGGTTGCAACCACGAACTGATTACTAGCATTAACAAGGATAGAATCGCTAGTAGGCCCACCACCAAAATGATGATCGACTGTCCAAGCACGAAAACCAATATATTCTGGCTGAGTTTGAACATCTGCTAAATGCCTATCTGGATCTGGTTTCTTAGATCCCATCTTGGTTGCAACAGTATCCGTAGCCGTTTCTAGAGCTACGATTACTCTTTGATCTATTGCAATAGGTTCATCGCAAGGAGTATATACGGTCATATTCTAGTTAACGCATCAGGAATTTGAACACCAGAAAGTGGAGAATCTTCCTCCTCCTTAGCTTCAACAGCAGCTGTACTATTAATCAAATCAATCTGAGCATTCCTCATTTCACGGCCCAGAGCATGAGAGCCTAAACGTCGGTATAATCTCCATACGCCACCATAAAGAAGAATCTCATGCCATGCTTGTGGCAGAGGTACTTCTGTATTGGTATCATCTAAATCCTCTAGAGTTACCCAATACTTAATTCTAAATTCATATGCTAAATCAATTCCAGCACCACCATCAGATTGTAACCGTATTCCGTTTTGATCCCTAGTATACCAGACTGGAGGACCTCTATCATCTACATCATCAGAGGCATTATCTTCAAGAGAATCTATAGATTGCCTTCTAATAACACGCCATTCTAAAGAGGTGGGATCTTTATAAGAAACCTTTCGTAGTGCCTCAAACAAATGAGGACGGATAGGTAAACTAAGAAACGCATCACCAATAGCAAGTGTAGATTCTGCCGTACATTCAGTCTCCCGAAAACGGAACTTATTCATCAACTCCCAGAAGGATCTATTTAAAATCAAATCCGCAGCATCATCACCTAGATCATCTGGATCTACACCAACGTGTTCCCGTAACTCGTCTCGTAAGGTTTCTAACTCCATTCCCATTATGTTATCTCCTCAGCAAAGACTGAGATTGTATTCTCTGTTCCTATTTTCTGTATTTCCATTCTGACAAGTAAGGGTCCAGTAAAGGTACCTCCTTCAATACAAGTAATAAAATGTTCCTCACCAGTTTCCGGAACCTGATGGTAGAGAGTCAACTCTGTATCAATTAAACCCTCCACCACCAGTCTCCAGTTTTTATAGCGAACTGGAACCCAGGCACTTGTAGTTGCAGTTTTAGGACTAGCACCAAGTAAAATGGGTGTTCGCATTACTCTCCTTACATCCGAATAAGAATACGGATCTTATCACCAGCAAGAGCAGCAGCTTCTAATGCAACTCCAAATGGCTGTGTAGTTCCTGTGGAAACTCTGCCTGCTGTGACAGCATCAGGTTCTACAACATCACCAACTGCAATTATACCATCAGCAACAACTCGACAAATTCCACCAACACAAACAAGTACCAACTTATTTATGGCAGCGGCAATTTCTCCAATATCTAATGTATCCTGGAGAACTGCCATATTACCTTCTGCCGGAATTTGCCCACCAACTACAATACCTGCTCTTGCAGCATAATCTCCAACGGTGGTGCTCTTATCTACAATATCAACTCCTGAGACAAAAACACCATCACCAATGTTCAAAGCCTGCGCGGCTTGCATAACAACAGTTTCACCGCCTACAGACCCTTTAATCTCTGCCAATTCTTCGGAATACGCACTCCAAGGAATTGTATTTGGAGGATAAGAACCTCCCCTGAAACCTCCTGCAGTCATTATATTACCCGCCTTTCAGTTAATTAGGCAGGGTTCGCGCCTGTCCATCCACGAGGATCGACAAACCAAATGAGGAAACGAGTTGTGGTCTTAAACTTACCAGCACCCGTATCGAAATCTTCCTCATCGCGGAAATCCGCTTTCCGGCGAAGTAGGAAGTGAGCATCGTTAAGCTCACTATCCACCAACATATAACTGGTACTGTTTGTCACAAAACGCTTAACAATCTGCCGAACTCCCGGCAAACGCTTTGCGGTCGCATTCAATTCATTACCAGCAGTAAACGGTTCCTTATCAGAACCGAAGATCTGCATAGCTTTGGAAATCTGCGACGGATTGTAAATAACCGTATCAGGATTACTCACAATCGGATCTCCGTTGTGATCTACCAGATTCTCATGGAGATTCAACAGAGCATTAATTCCTGCAACAGAGAATCCAACCTCTGTAGTGGGACGATTCGCCCAAGTTGCACCACTAGGATCATTGATCGTAGTATGTGCAGTATTCAAAAGCGAAAGTCCATCAATCCCCAGGAATGTTGCTCCAGTAAAAGCATCATCCAACAATGCACCAGAGCGGAATTCATATGTCATCTGGGTAGCATGGGCCAACCATTTCGCCCCTTGGTTAGCTTTTCCATACTGGTCATCTTCCACAGTTTTCCGTGTTACGATGAATCCCAAACCGAATTCCTTATCTACACCCACAACTTTCGGCCCAAGAACAATATCCTCGTAGGTAACTGGCTCGCCATCGCCAATTTCTAAAAGCCTACGCAAACCAGCAATAATTGTTGCCTGAACCTCAGGCGAATCCATGCTCCCTACTCGCAGATATTGAGTATATTGGGTTTCGTGTTCATTAAAACTATCACGAAAATCCATCCTCAAACCCGACCGAAAGAGCAGATTAAGTGCGCCTTGGGTTTCCACTTAGCTTCTCCTCTCTCGGTTAGCCACCAAGTGCTTGGTGAGCGTCAAGCCATTTGAAGAAGAATATATCCTCCAATAGATCAACATCAACAACAACGACCCGAGTAGCAACAGTATCTGTAGTATCAACATTCCAACGACCTGTTGCGCCACCGATATTTACGATGCCATATTCTACTCCAATGTCCGAAGCTAGAGGAGCTCTATCCCCAGCACCACTGAAAATAGTTGAGTCATTCGCAATAGCGGTAGAAACTTCTTGGACACGTCCTGTTGTAGCAATAACATCAGAATCATGCCCAACTTCAAAACCGGGTTTGGAATTAACATCTTCCAATGCAACTCCAACGATCGGAGTAGGATCTGCCAAACCGATAACCAATTCTCCGGTATCGAAAATAAGCACAGAACCTTTTACAAACAACTCACCGGTTTTAAAAGGTATCGACAACACACTCGGTGCGCTACCAGCTGGAAAGCGAGCAGGAATGAAAATTCTTTCACCAGCCATTATTCATTCCCCTTTCAAGTTTGTTGCGTTGCTCCCAAAGCTGAGCGAATATCTGCTTCCCTAGCAGCATCAACACTGCTCTCATCAATAACAGGAAGTCCAGTTTTATCCGCTAATCTCTGGAAGTCCTTCTCCTCTTTCTGCTTATCCTTGGTTGGATTTGCTCTTTCATACATCTCCGCGCGGACTGCATCAATTATTTCTTTTACTTCCACAGGAGCTGTCATGTAAACAACATCACCAATCTTGGATACTCCATCACCACTGGCGTTAATAGAACGATCTGTTGCATATGTAGTATCTTTCTCAAAACCCAGCAGCTGCATCCTAGAAATTTCTATCGGATCTTCAGACACCCATTCACCGTACAAGTGTTTTGGCAAATCTACCGTGCAACGGTCAATAATGATGCCACGCTCTAGGACTCTTGCAATTATAGCCTTTTTATCTGCTAAAGATAAATCTTCTTGATTACTTGCTATTTCTCTAGCTCTTTCTACACCAATTGTAGCAGTTCCCTTTCCACTACTCATTTCAGGAACATAGAGTACATCGCGTTCGTCAGACATTATTTAGCCTCCTGTGGAATACCAATTTTACTGCCAATAACATCCTTAGAATCCAGTTCCATCCATGCCCACCAATCCTCTACACTCATATTTCGTTCCCTACGAACTCTATCTTCGTTCTCTGTAAGTTCCCTGTGCCTTTTAGGTTCTGCTCCTCTATGCACAGCAGGCGGAGAACTAGGCTGTAGATATGGCGGAATTAGTCTTTCATCCACTAGAGGTACCCCAGGTGTTGGTGTAGGTGTTAGATTTGCATCTGCAATAGGATCTGGCATTTGTACTGTTCCTACTGCAATCTGTCCGGCTGTGTGTGTTAGTACTGATACTACAAACTCATCACTAATTGTCACACCATTCCGCATTGACTGATTAATTACCTGATCTATCATGCCCTCAAAACCCTGGCGCTGGAAATACGCTGCGAACCTTGGGTCTGCTTTATACTGAGTTTTCAATCTACTATAAGCAGAATCGCCCTGAAACTCATCCTTAAAGGCATTTAGAGGTGCTACAGTTTCTTGCATTACCTCTCTAATTACTTTCTTTGGATCTCTATAGAAATCCTTTGCATCTTCCTCTGGCGTTGTTGGAGGTGGTGCATTTTTGTCTGTAACTAACTTCTCCACGACCTGAGTTAGCTGAGTCAACTTATTATCTGTGTCTCTTTGTCTTGCCTGATACGCTGCTTCTTTTTTCTGATACTCCTCAATTTGTACTTGTTCCGCCGTTTTAGTAGGCGGGTCCGTCGGCGGCTCTTTCAAGGTCGGAGGTATAACTTTCTCCTTCACTGGCAAAGAAGGAGTTCCCTTGTCCGCGAACGGCTCCTTGTTCGGCTCCGACATTTCCGGAATTTTCATCGGTGTCCCTGTCATTTTCATCTTCCTTTTTCTGAGATTGGTAGTTTAATGATCTCATGATTTCTACTAAACGATTAAGTGATTCAAATTCACCTAACTTCTGTCTGTAATCTCCAAAATCCTTACCTACTCTCAAACGCTTCTCGGCCTGTGCCGTTAGCCGGAGCAATAAGGCGCTGAATATCGGCCAATCCCTGTGCGTTACCAACATCTTGAGGTCCGATATTTCCTGAGGGTCCAGGAAGGCCGACAGGTCCATTCTGGCCGGGCTGTCCGTTCGCAAGTCCAAGGAGTTCCTCTATTTCCGGTACTAGAATCTTATTAATACTTCTCACATCAAATGATTCCAATACCTGTTTCATTGTCTCAGTAGCAGCAACTAATCCCTTATTTAGAATTAACTGAACTAAATCTGGCCTTTGTGATTGCGATGCTAATTGAATCATAGCAACATAATACTGATTAACCAATGCACCAATCTGTTGCCAGTTATTCCTATCAAGTAACCTATTAGCCTGCTGTTGTGCTGCTTTTACTTCAAAGATGATTCCAGATTTCAAGGTTTGAATATCCAATGCCATTATCCTTGCTACTTCTTTCCCACCCTCTGCGCTTTGGAGATAGTCTGGATGCCTTGGTCCAAATTGTTTAATATTTAGGACGACATCCATAGTGAGATCACCAATCCACTCACGAATATTATCTTGAGAATAATCGAACTTTTTATTCCCCTCTTGAATACGAGCAAGATCGCCAGTCGCTGTGCCTGGAGTACCAACTTGAGGCATTCCCAGAATAACCTCATTAACCCCGGTTCTTTGCTGGGAATATAGAACGGCTGCTTGCTCATTCGAGAAAGACGATGAGTAGATTTCACCTAGTTGTACCGTTTCTATGTGACTCATATCATCTAGGAACCACATCTTACCAGGGAAAATAGGTTCTTTTGGTCCGTAACCAGAGAGTCTGTTAATTTTGAACATTCTCATATTAGCAATGGTTGCGTTGTCCAACCGTTGTCTATGGATTGTCGTTACTTCCCGTTGAAATTGGGAGTTTTGTTTACTAATCCCTATCCCTCTCCACCTGTGCTCCACTGGGATATATTGAACAATACGATATGGACGTCTTAAATCTGCATTCCAGTTATACCTAGCTGCCATTAAAGAGCGAGAATCATGGTGATACCAAACAACGATTTCTTCTAATTCATCATCTCCATCCACATCAAAAGACAACCACATTAAGTACCAATCAATAAGCTCTGGAAATATGTTTCCAGTCTTTTCAAGATCCTCCTGCGCAGCAGTAAACTTTCTTTCCTCGTTTGTTCCTGTTCTGCTAACAGCGAAGAAATGAGACTTGAGTGATATGAAAGTGCCTTCATAGAATAAACCATTCTGCTCCTTATTCTTAATTCCAAATGCCGTGTCACTCATTGTCTCACCACACCAAGGTGCTGTCTGTGGATCTTGAGCATAGTTTGGCATTATGTAATTAGCATAGGCTACAGAATCTAGAGTAGCACCATCGCGTATTGTTACTGGTACTTCTTCCTTTTCGTTAGTTGCTGGATTGAATCGAACTAACTTCTTAACTACCTTTGCATAATCTGACTTCCCGATGCCCGTACCAAACTTAATAGTTTCAAACACAGAAGAATTCATCATCCTCCGTGCCTTCATATTGACTCTCAACTCATAATCTAAATAATTCTCTAGCGGGTGTTCCGCTGCTGAGAACTCTGGATTCCTAATCTCTACTGCAACAACAGGTTTAGAAGCCCAAATCTGTGTCATTGATCTAGCTTGCACTGCTTCTGCTGCGATAGCATTTAACGGAATAACTAAATTAGCAGCCCCTTGAAATGGAAACTTCCTTCGTTCCATAGAAGGTTCCGCCCAATAATCTTTCTGCATATTTAGCAGATCTTGAATGAATGTCTGTCTATCAGCCATATGTCTAGTGACTTCATCATTCAGAAAAGTCAGGAGACTTTGTTCTGTATCTTCATCTAGGTTTAACAGTGCAGGATATTGACCCATTATGCTGCTACTCCCAGAGGATTATCATGATCTACAATCGTTATATAGGTTGGTTCAGATTTTATTGAAGCAACCATCTTAGGGTAGATAAAATTGTAAGCATCAACAGAATTGGTAAGACGATCAACAACAGCACCATTACCTACCACAATACATCCGTCAGTATCGTCGTCATCATTCCCGACATGGATATACACCCATTTAAAGTCTGGAACTTCCCGTAACCAGATCATTCCTTGGTGCATTGCAGGGAACTTACGTGCATATTTCTGTGTTAAACCACCCTCAAGACGTAATTCTAGCTTATATCGACCGAATTTGATGCGTGTTTCGGCCTTTTTCTTCTCTTTTCTAAACTCATCTTCGAGGCTAAAACAGAGGAAATTAGGCCGTTTTAGGGCCTCTGAGAGCTCAAAAATGCCCCCAATCGTGTAATCTCCCCTACTTTTAAACCTTAAGAGGTTGTATTCCACTAGGGATTCTCCAAATCAAAGATTCTTTGCTCAAAATCGTCCAAAGTAGCCTTTAAATCCTTGATTGCTTCAATTAATAGACTAGCATCTGGCAGTGCAACTGGAATATCCCTCTCTGATTCCCTTATTAGTTGATTCAGGTACGTAGGAATCCTAGGAGGATTGGGTTCAGCATTACCCTGACCTCTAGCCACTGAGATTTAGTTTCCTGTGTGGCCCAGGAGCAGGAGTAGTCATCATCATATCTGCCCGCATGGACATTCCTTCTGCCATATCACCTCTTGCTTCTACAGCTTCGATCTTATCCATCTGTTCCCGCTTCGTAAGCACATTAATAAGTGCTTTACCCGTTAATCCTGACATTATATATTCCTTCCTTCCGTTTTCCTTCTCAGGCGTAAATCTTTCGCTTCTTTAGCTTCTCTTGCCTTCTTCCTCTTTGCTTTTTCCCTCTTGATCTCTGCCTTCGTTCTTGTCTGTGTGTGTCCCATTATTGCGGCCCGCCTTTCACTACTCTCCCTATTGGTCCTACTTTCAAAACATCCTTCTTTCCAGACGGTGGAACTCTCAACAGATCAGCAGAATTAGAAGCACCAGCTTTTCCTGTCTTTACTGGCTTCTCTAGTTTAAGCGGTACGTGCTGAGGCATTATGTTTTCCTCCGACTCTTAATTGGTTTTCCACGTCTTGGAGCAGGGCCAGTAGTTCTACTTACTACCATACGCATACGTGTAGGAGGCATAACTGAACCAAGAACTCTATCTGCCATATTAGAAGGACCAGCAAGACCAGGAGCAGGAGTTTGTACTGTTGAAGCTGTAGCATCTCTAGCCATACCAGGAACTCTCCCAGCTACTTTCTTTCTAGTCTTTCTAGTTTTTCCTTTTCGCTTAGCCATTATGGTCTAGTCTCCCTTCCAAGTTTCCTAACTCGTGATTGTCTCAGGAATCTCTTTGTCATACTATCTGTATTCTCAGGACTCCTGCCCGTAGAAACTACTCTACCTGGAACAGCAGAACCTCGCAAGGGTGTTCTAACTGAACCACCTTTACCCACACGCCTTCTTTTCTTCCCTGTGCTTGGAGCATCAACAGAAGATAATTTAGAAGAAGGCCCACGAAAAGCGTCAATTAGAAATGCCATTAGCGTTTCCTTCTACTTCCCCTAACTACCTGGCTTATACCTTGAGCTATTGCCTGTTTTCGTGGCTTGCCCTCTTTTGATATTTTACTAATTTTTGCTGACACTCGTTTCCTTAGCCGCTTTGGTACTTTTACCCGCTTGGCTTTTTTTCTAGTTGTCTGTCTTGTGTGCGACCCGTGTTTTGTAGGATGACTAGGCATAGTATCTCCTATAGTACCTGTTCGTAACCCATATCTGAATATCCTGTTCCAGGATCCATTGCATCAAATCTATCTTCCATCTCCTCTACTCTCTGTTCTTCTTCTTCCTTACTCATAGGTGCTGTCCAGAATTCTTCACCTTGTGCTAATGCGTCATGTAAGTGATAGTTATCTGTAGCTCCAAAGTTATCAAACTCCCAAATAATATCTCTTTGACTACCATCACCCAAGAAGAAAATCTGGCCTGCTGCATATCTATTTCCTAGTACTGATACTCTTTCAAACTTAACTTTATCTTTAGGCGGCCTGTAGGCAATGATACTAAACCTACAGTTCCTAGTTATCATCTCTCTGCGCATCCAGTGGGAATAGACAGTGGAGAAAACTACTTCTTCTATAACCAATGCCCGAGGATGCCACTTCTGTACTAGCTCAAATGTTTTTTCTATATACTGTGTAGGGTTCATCTCCTCTTTTGATATTTCCAAGATGAAAACATTTAGATATCTATCTGTGCCCGTGACTACAATACCTGGTGTCTTGGTAACTGCCGGATCTTTTAAGATTAAGATATCTAGATCCCGTAACTTCCACTTCAAATGTCCAAGCTCACTAAATGCTGTTACTGCATAGTTTGGCTGTGGTGTCCAGAATCTTTTCCAGTTCGGGTCGAATTCAACCAATCCCTCATGTGGATCGTTAGCATATTGGGCAGCCCAAACTCGTTTATTCTTTCGTAGGATATCCAGGGAGTCAGAGGGAAAATGCTCAGGGAATACGGGTTCAGCAATCCCAGTTTTCTCATTTAATTCCTCAACTCTCCTAATATAGCGAACCATCTTTCCTTCATAACGATCCATCATATGTGCATAA
>SDBT01001364.1_pt1 | contig 42813 bp, 72 predicted proteins | sample 2277101 | NCBI WGS metagenome assembly SDBT01 (sample SAMN10404973, study PRJNA504765) | marine sediment metagenome | isolation source: marine sediment core GS10_PC15, 103 cmbsf | place: Arctic Ocean: Southern Knipovich Ridge | collected 2010
ATACGGGTCTTCATAATATCACCTCATAAAGAAAAAGACCCGCCCAGCACAGGGATTGCGAGAACGTGCCGAACAGGTCTAAGATTCAAATTTGGCAGGTTGCAATCCATGCAATCATCTTACCATTTATAGAGTGAATGTCAAGTGCAAAAATGATTAGACAATGGTAAACACAGCAAGGATAAGCACTTACAAGCGAAAAATAAATAATAAAAGATTACTTGCAATTTGACAGCACTGTGATATAATACACTCGTAAAAATAACAAGACAAAACTGTTAGATCTTCATAAGGAGTTGCGTTGTGACAAGGGTAAAAGCAGGGGGTACAATAACACCAACAGGCGGGGGATCGTCCAACGTGGGGCAAGCAGTGAGGCGGGAAACAAGCGAAATATGTGATCTACAGCTAAAACCTTCAATATTCACCGATAGACAAACAACGCGTGAAAGCTGGTATAAAATCCAACGCTGGCGCAGAACATGCCGAAAGATAGTAAATGAGAAAATATATAAGAGCCGCCCAGCAGTGGCAGAATGGATCGGGAAAGCGATGGTGTATGGTGGCGGGGTGTTAAGGGTAGAGTAATGAAAATGAAAAACCACACAATCGCCGGAATACTGATAATCTGTCTATTGTCAGGTTGTGGAACAGGATACACATGTCAGCCAAGAAACATTGAAATTCAACAACTGAGACACGACATGGATAAAGCACACTACCTGCAAGTACAGAGGGAAAACGACAGATTCTTAACAGAGCAGGCGGATAGATTGCGCAGGGGGTATTGAGTGTCTAAAGACATAAACAAGCTAACGGCGTTGGCAGGTACAATACGGTTGGCCGAAAAGAAATCAAGGAAAATAGAGTGTTGGCATCAATGGTCCTTTCATCCGCGAAGGCAGGAGTATAAGTGTAATGATTGCGGTTTAGTTATAGACGAATATGACATGATGGTAAGAAAAAGGCGACGAAGTGCCTAAAACAAAGGTAGACAAGCTGGAATTGGCCGTAGAGAACTTCGTAGAGAATGTCTATGTCAAGAGAACGCCGAAATATAGCTGGAAAACAGCAATGGAGGACGCAGGATACGCAGATACAACGGTACACAGTCACGGTAAGTCAACTTGGGCAAGAGCAGAAGCAGGGATAAGGCAAGCAAAGGAAAAGCTCGATATTGATCGAAAATGGGACTTAGGGTGGATAGACCAGCAATATAGGGACTTACACGATGAGTGTGTGATAAACTGTGACCGGACAAATGCGAAGGGCTGTTTGGACAGTATGAGTAGAAGATTGAGTGGATTTAGTGACAATCTGAATGTGGGCAAAGACGCTGAAACCCCCGCTTACAGCCCAAAAGACGACAAAGCAATAGAAGACGCCGCCAGGGCCTTAAACATAACCTTAAGCAAGACAGGAAGCGAGGATTGACCATGAGCAAGACACAAGCAGAGCGAGCGAGGGAGTACAGGAACCGCAAACGTGACGCAAAGCGTGACGGCGTGACGCATGAGAGCGTGACGATCCGTCACGAAAACGTAACGCCGGAGGAATTGAGTAACGGCGTGACGGTTGAACTGCCCGAGCCCGTAACGGATGTAGTTGTTGGACTGCCCGTTACTATGACAAAGCCGGGCATGCCATACGATTGCATGGTTCCGGGCTGCGATAAGAAGGTGGACGGCCAGAGGTTCTATTGTGATTCCCACAAGAACACCCCCACAATGGATCAACTCCCCGCGGTAGACATCGGCGACCCGTATGAGTCACGGTTGGCCAGGGCAAGACGCACTGACCCGGACCTAATCAACTGGGGGCCGTGGATGAACGCTGATGAATTGGAAGCATACAGGGCGGCTCACGGGCTGAGCAAGTACCACAACCGCAGCCCGATACCCGGTGACTGGGACTACGTGGGGGTAGCAGTATGAGTGAGTGGATTGCTAACGTGTGGTACGCGGCTTGGGGTGTTGCCGGGTGGATTGTGGTCGGCGTGGTACTGGGGTTGCTCGTGCTGGCGATGGTATGCCCGACAAAGACAGAGACGAGGATATAAATGGATAGGGCATGGATTAAATCGGAAGGGGTATGGGGCCCGGGAAGCCGGGCCTTGCCTTGCGTACAGTACCTGCTAAACCGTATTGTTTTTTGGAATAGCGAATACAAGACATGACAAGTCGTGGTACAAGTAAAAAGACTTTTGAGTGGATTCGGCAATACAAGGAGCTCCATGGCTGCGAGGTATGTGGAGAGGGGCGAGCCTTATGCCTTGACCTGCATCACCGCGACCGTTCCGAGAAGTCTTTCGGTTTTAGTGATAAGGCCGGGAGTCGTAGTTTTGATAAGATAATCAAAGAGATTGCGAAGTGCATGGTTATCTGTGCTAATTGCCACCGACTCCTGCACGGACAAGAGCGGCTTGAGGCTATTGCTAAGTTACCAGACACAGAACAGGAGTTTCCATTATGGGGCGAATAGTTGATAAAGTATATTTTAAAGGAGAATCAGGATGACTAATTCAAAAGATGATGTAGAGATTAAAGTAACAGAAGGCCCTCTGGACATCGAGGTAGAACTGACAAAGGTTTACCATGCCTGCAAGAATGGCAGGTTGCGGTTGGATATCCTGACTGCCATTGACAGTATGCGGTATGACGCTAAACTTGCCGACTCGGTGGAGGCTGAAACTATTAAGGCGGAATTGACAGATCATCCGGCTCTTGTTGTCCCTGTGGAGAAGCCGGGCCCGGTTGCTGGGCAGGACTTACCCCGTCAGAGCATAGCCCCGCCCGGTTATTTTACTCCCAGGCACGATAAGGTCATTGGCTCCGTCATATCCCCCAAGGGTGTGCAGTGTGATTTTGCTACCGCCGAGGAGTTTAACGTTATACAGTTTATTAAGGAAGTTCCCAACGATTTCCTCTTCATTGATAATTGGGAGTTATGTTCTTCTTTTCGTGGTGTCATTGAGACGGTGTGCAAGGTCACGGCTAATTCCTACTTACCCTCTTATGTTTTCATAAAGGCGGCGTGAAATAAAGCATGAACTATTTCGGTGACATAGAAGTAAACGGCACGATAGAGATACCATTCAACACGAATAACTCTAACGGTGCCGCTGTCACTTTCACCGGTACTACGGTCAAGGTCTACAAGGACAATGCGACCGGTACCGAGGTAACCACCGGCGTAACCCTGAGTAAGGACCACGACGGCATCACTGGTGCCCATATAGTCACTGTGGTTTGTACGGATGCTTTTTATGCTGTTGGTTCTAATTATCTCGTTCTGCTGGAAGCGGCTACTATTGACTCCCAGACAGTTAATGCGTGGGTAGGTTATTTCAGTATAGAACACAGAACTGCTGTTACTACTCTAACTGAGGGTACGATTACCTATCAACAGGCAATGCGAATATTTTTAAGTGTTTTCACTGGTTTGAGCGAAGGTGGTGGCAGTACCAAGTTGAAATTCCGCGATCTTGCAGACACCAAATACAGACTTGAGTTAGATGTGGACAGTAATGGGAACAGAGTCGCTGTGACTACGAGGGATGGAACATAATGGAGATTTCCGTAGAAGCTATGTACGATTGCCCTTTTGTTAATCGAAGGGAATATGGTGAAGGTTCTCGTGCCGGGTTTGACGATACGTGCAACTTAATGGATGGCGACGATTGCTTGAAAGGGAATTGTAAGTTAATCAAAGAAAAGATTATTACAGTTGAGTGGGACGGCGAATAATGGGAACCATATATTACCAGAGACATGACGGTGAATGGGTTGACGTAACAGATGAAAAATTGGTTGCCTGTTGCGATTGCGGGTTAGTCCATTCTTACGAGCATTTAGTTGTCGGAGACAGGGTATTGAGACGGGCCTTTCGTGAAACGAGAGCAACGGCAGACCGAAGAAGAACTAACGAAACCAAGGCAAGTATTAAGAGGTTAAAGAAGAAATGATTACGAGGGATGGAACATAAGGAGAAAGATTATGGCACAGAAACCACATTGTGATTGTATGGGATCAGGTTGGCTGCGGGAAAATATTATTAGTAAAATATGTATTCCTTATCTTCCAAAACGACTACGGGAACTTGATCGGGACGACCATTACCACAGAACAATACGGTGTCCTGTTTGCAATGAAGGTGGCGACTAATGATAGCAGGATTCTGGCATACTAATTTCTGGCCTCGTCGGTTCTGGCATACGCCTTTCGATATATGGCAGGATTACGCAGAAGAAGACGCAGGCGGTTACAGGGACAGGTACAATGGTGTATCGTGGTCAAGAAGAGGCAGATATCTATAAAGGAGCCAATTATGGCATTACATGGACACACAAGAAAACAGAAAAAGAAAATCCGTGCTAAACGCAAGTCCAAGGGAAAGAAGTAGTGTATAAAGGTGATTACAAATTAGGTTCGACTGTAAACCAGATATTCCGGCAGGGTGGAAGCCCTCTGGATATATCGGACGTGCGCATAATCGGGACTTCGCATAAATCCAAACAGGACGGTATTTCATTACAGGAGGATTATCTTGGAGAACAAAGATTATACAGACTCGCCATCGACACGTCGAAGCACACTGATTTTTTTGTGCGTGGTGATTTTACTGTTATTGTAAGAGACATGCTTTTTGAGTTTTCGTTGGAGAACAGATATACGCGTGGCACTGATGGGTCAAATATAGTTGTCCCTGATATAGCTGGTACGCGAGATATCCAGTGGGCTAATCTCCTACAGACCCTTGAAGGGATTATTGTTCTCCTAAATACTCGCGCACCCGCTGGCGAATATGACAAGCAATTGGACACAACGATTTCTTCACGTTCCCCCTCTGGTGAGTACGATGAACAACTCGATAAGAAGCTATCGTCGTTATCTCCCAAGGGGGAGTATCTTGATGCTCTCGTGGGTTTGAAGAACTCTCTATCCCCTAAGGGTGAGTATGATTCATTGCTGAATAAGTTCTTCGACAATGTATTTGCATATCTTGAAGAAGCAGAAAACCAGAATAGCAAGGTAGTTGATAAATTGCCGATAGGCGGCATTGCGGACATAACTGCTCAAGCTGGACTAAACGCGATGTTGCAGAAATTTGAAACAGATGTCGCACAAAACCTAAATGCTCTGTTTCTTAAGCTTGACAATATGACGGGTTCCGGCGGAGTAGTTTTGGGGATAAATCAGCCCAACTACGCACCCATGAAGGATGGTACGCCCGCAGAACTGTCTCAGGACTCCCTGGATGCTCTACAATCGCTCATAATGGATATCAGGGTGTTTGACCCCACTGGTGTACCCGACGTGTCCTGCGCGTGGATAGAGGCCATCTCGTACATATTCGCAGAATGGCGTAATATCAAAGAAGTGTATAATAACAAGATAATCATACACAAGAACACAGGAGAGAAACTACTGGAACGGGATATTACAAATGACGGTATAAAGAGGACGTGGAGCAAATGGCGGACATAGTACCCGGACAACCTGAACTGATTAGATATGGTGGATTCACACTGGCTACGGATTTTCCAAATCTGCTTACAAATGGTGACTTTTCCTCGAATTTAGTTAATTGGACAATTCTTGCCGAAGAAGGCGATGGTGATATAACAGAGGTGGCAGCAGGAAACTTTAATGGTGAGGGCGGTTCGGGGGCTGTAAATTTTATTGCCAGTGCTGGATTTGGGAATCGGTGTTCATTAGGGCAATCTGTAATTACAATCGCCAATGTCGCTTATGAAGTATATATAACATATTGGGAAAATGTTGGCAGTGGTTCCGGGAAAGTTCAAATTGGAACTGGCATAGATAATGAACTTACGCATGGTTCCGCTCAATATAGTTTTGGCTCCATGACACCAACTGGAACAGGTAATTATCTATTTGCGCAAGAAGATCCTGCGAATGATGCAGCGGATATTACATTTGATGATTGTTTTGTACGGCGGGTAACCCCATGGGCTTTTGTTCAGGACTGGAACCTGACAAGTAACATAAGCGCCGTATGGGTGTCGGGTGAGAGTGCTACGGAACGTTCCCTGTTGCAAACATTTGGTTCCAACTCTGCCGAGGTATATCAGGTCATCTTCAATATATCGAGTCTGACTCTTGCGAATACTCCTACGACATATTTAGCAGTCTCGGTCAACGGCGGTGGTATAAATAAGATTTACGAGGGAGGGACATATACATTCTATCTTGTAGCAGGTTCCTCTCCGTCGGCTGGTGTAAAATTTCAGACAATTGCCGATACTGCCAACGATACTTTTACATTGAAGAACGTATCTGTCAAGCATGTACCGAGCAGGGAATCGACCGACTCGGAGACACTTATTATAACCGGCGCTCAAAGTGTCGGCGGTGCAGTGAAGTTTACCGGCCCCAACGGGAGATATATCAGGACTACCACCCTCAACGACGGCAAGCCAACATGGTCGTCCAGCGAAGACCACCCGGACGGCTCCGGTGGTACGGCGACATATTTTGTCTGGTGGGATACAGGAACCGGCAGTTGGGTTATTGGCCAGAATATCGGGACTATTGGCGGAGAGGATTGGGATATAGTTAGTTCTATAGATATACCCATAGGATTATCATTCACACCAAACGGGAATAGTGCGGGCACTATAATTGCATTCGGTGGGCCGGTAACGGCCAACCGCAGGGAGCCGAGGCTAAGGAGTCGATATGGATGAATGGGAAGAACTCAGACATGCGATAGAGAATATAAAAAGAAACACTTTGTTATTGACGGAAAAGCCAAATTCTTTTGAAAGAAAAAATGCTTTAGCGGAAGTTGAAACGATGACAGAAATCCTTAAGGACAGTATAGAAACTGCAAGAGACTTATTTGAAAACGGATAGAGAACAAAAAGAAGAAGCAATGATGGCAAAGAATGTGCTTACATGGGCGCATTTGAGAAAGCTCAATCTGCGCGACGGTATAAAGTTCTCGCTTAAAGGCAGACCGTATCTTACTGGCATTGTAAATTATCCCAAGAGAATTCTGAATATTAAAAAGGGCACCCAGATCGGAGCTACTACCACAAAATACTTAGAGGCTGTCCATGGGTGCCTGTATAAAAAATACGATCAGAATATCATGTATATGATGCCTACTGTTAAGGCGGTAGAGTCATTGGCGAGAGTTTCATTCGATCCGATCTTCGATTATAACCTATGGCTCAAGAAACACGTAACAACCAATACCGCAAGCACTAAGGAAATAAACGGACGTTCGATAGTATTCGTAGGCGCTCAACCGCAGAAGATAGGCGGCACTACAAAAGACTCGGCTAATCTACGTTCTATTCCATGCGATGTAATCAAGCGTGACGAAATAGACCTCATGGACCCCGACATGGTAGAGAAGTCCAAAGAAAGATTGAACAACTCTAAATTCCGTATCGAAGAAAATTACGGGAGTCCCACGTTTCCGGGTTATGGTATCGACGAATTATATGAGAACTCCGACCAGAACAAATGGCAGATATTATGCAAGGCGTGCGGTAAGTATACAGCTTTATGCGATTCGTGGAAGACTTGTATTATCAAGATAAATGGCAGATGGATACGCGCGTGTAAGAACTGTCATGCGGAAATCTTTGTCCAGGACGGTGATTGGGAACCTGAATATAAAGATAGGCGCGAGGGTGGGGTATGGATTGACGGTTGGTTGTCGCCCATGGCAGACCTTGAAGGGTATATGTATCGTTACGAACACGCAGAAGGTGTCAAACTGTCTGAGTTCTTGCGTTCTATAATCGGAGAGGCAGCCAGTGAAAAGGAAATGCAATTAACCCGTGAAGATGTGATAGGGCAATGTAATCCATCTTACGGTTCGCAGGTTTATTCCAGCGGCGAAACAGCAATGGGTATTGATGTTGGAAGAACTTTACATTGCGTAGTAGGGAACAGGACCGGGCAGGAAACTTACGAACTTTTGCAACTTGCCAGAATACAGACTTTTAACGATGCGTTGGATATTGTAACAAAGATGAAAGTTAAGAATTGCGTGGTCGATGCACTCCCGGATATTCACGCCGCAAGGGACTTTCAGAAGAACGCAAGGCAACTCGGATGCAGAGTTATATTGTGTCAGTATTCCGAGCAGATGCCCGGAACACCTAACTGGACAAAGGACGGTTTGGTAAAAGTCAATCGAAACGAATGGTGTGATAAAGTAAACGATATCTTTATCAATAAGAAAATGGCCCTGCCGCGTCAATCCGAAGAAATAGAAGAATATGCCAAAGAAATGACAAAGACGGCTAAAACACTAATACCTCATCCTGAGACTGGTATACAGAAACCAAGATGGATTAAGTTGTCCGGTGACGATCATTACTATCATACGACTTTGTATTTCTTACTGGCAGCGTCGAGGACTTCGCCCAGGAGAAATGTAACAGAAAGAAAGAACACGAATATTACGACTCAACGCTCGAACTCAGGACGCTGTGTCCGGAGACGAGCGGGATAACAGAAAGGCCAGTTGAATAGGTCGAAAACGCACGCCAGAGATGGCGGCAGAAAAGGAGCCAATCATGGCTGTATGGGCACGTAAATTAACAAAAGCAGGTTATGACGGAACAAGCATTACTAAAGACCCGTTTGGGCGGTTGCAGGCCCGTACCGGTAATTCTCGACTACCATTTGCAAGCACATTCTATGTGGATGGCAACAGGGTATCGTCCGGTGGAGGAAAGACATGGAAGACAGCTTTCAAGACACTCGCCGAAGGTCTGGCTGCGGCACAGGCATTCCAGACAACCTCCGCTAACAGGGCATGGGCACAAAGATCAACAGTCTTCTGTGTTGCAGATAAGTTTACTGAGGATTTGGTTATCTTCGCCGAGAAGACAGATATCATCGGTGTCGGCTCCTGTAACGCAGGTAAACAACCGTGTCTGGTGGGAAACCATGTTCCTGTAACTACCACTACGGGTGGAACGCGTTGGATTAACTGGCAGTTCGAGGAAGTGGATGCAGGTGTTATGTTTACACTTACTGGCGTGAATGTTGGTATTGAATTTCACAATTGTACATTCTCAAGTCGATCTGTTGTAACGACTACGGGTATTCTTGCTACTGCGGTTTATAGCATGAAGGTTCTTAATTGTCAGTTTGAGGCAGCCGTTGCGTCATTCACTACGGGTTGCGTTGTTCTTGGTGCGGGTGTTACCGATAACAATATAATCAGAGGTAATTTGATGACGGGCGCAATTGGTGTTGTAGTGAATGCAAGCGCAACCAATACTGCCGGTAATATTATTATTGATAATAATGCTATTCGGGCGGCAACGCTTGTTGTAGACGATAATGCTGATATTGCACTTATTACCAATAACACATTTATCAGTGATGCAGATAACAGTACATTGTCAAACTGTATTGATTTCAATGTGGCTCTGGCGGCCAATAATATATTAACTGGTTCAAGTGATACGCAAAGTGTACCGTTTGTAACGCATGCATAAGGATTTGTTATGAAACTATTACCATATAGAATCATTGTGTTGCCGGACAATGGCCAAGGCAATACCGGCAGGATTGTTGAGGAAAATCTCAGAGGTAATCCATGGCTCTTGGATCACCCTGAACCAGAGAACCCGGAAGATCCCCCTCCCGTGCCGGTGTTACATGACCATATCGTATTTGTAAAGGAACTGTCTACGGAGATGGAAATAGATAGTGTGACGCATCGTATTATGCACATTAACGCAGTGCTGTGTACTATCAATGGAGATTAGTTATGGCAAAGAAAAAGACGACGAATGAGTAATCTATTTTCTACACCAAAGACACCGAAGGTCAAAGGGCCTGAACCTGTCGAACCTATCCAGCAGATAACGGTGGACGCGACGGAGACTGCGCGCAAGAGAAGGCGCAGTCTCATAGGGACAGGCAGGCAGTCTACGGTATTTGCGGGTATCGAATCGGCATTAAAGGCTGGGTTACAGAGGCGACTTGGGTGAGTAAAGCAGAACAAATTCTGGAAAGATACGAAGCGGCCAAAAAGCTGCGGGAAGAATCCTCAAGTATTCTTGAAGAGATAGGCCGATATGTGTGGCCGAATTCAAGAGACATGCATCAGGCTATTAACCAGCCTCCGGGCCAGGTCCGCACTCTTGATGTAGTGGATAGCACGGCAAGAACAGCAGCACACCGAATGACAGCAGGACTGTTCTCATTCATCATGCCTGCCGGACAGGATTTGACATGGTTTGAATATGAAGCCCAGAGCGCAAAAGATCGAAAAGACGATAAAGTTCGCACATGGCTGTCCACCGCTACTGACGCGGTACACTCCGAACTGTTGCGCTCAAACTTCCAGCGGGCCATGTTTATGACGTTAAAGTCAATGGTAGTATTCGGTACAGGTTGTATTGCTCTCACCAAGAATAAAAAGACTAAAGGATTGTTTTTTCGTAACTACCATCTGGGCGATATATTCTTTGAAGAAAACGATGAGGGCGAGATAGACGTTGTATTCCGCAGGATAAGGTACACAGTCCGTCAGGCGGTCTTGAAATTCAAGCTTAAGAATCTCAGTTCAAAAATACAGGGCCAATACAAAGACAAGAAGTTCAATGAGAAGCATGAATTCGTACATGCCGTATTCCCGAACGATGATGTGAAACCTGAGAAGGTTGACGCTGCCGGCATGAAGTTTGAGTCTGTATATATTGAAGTCGAAGAAAAGCATATCGTAGAAGAAGGTGGATTCAACCGGCAGGTATATCTAATTGGGAGGCTCGAATTAGCACCGAACGAATTACTCGGACGTGGTCCGGGCCACGACTTGTTACCTGAGATACGTATGGTCAATTCCATGAGAGCTACTTACATCGAGGGTGCAGAATCTTTCCATACACCACCTCTGTTAGCTGAGGATGATTCCATTGTCGGACAACCCGTAACAGGTCCGGGTGCGGTGTTGTATTACAGGCAGGGTTCTCCAATCCCTGTACCGTTAAAGACAGGTTTCGACGCACAAGGGCTTGGCCTTGATATCGAAAAGCAAAGACTGATAATTAAAGATGGCTACTTCAATGACCTGTTCGATGCTTTAGAGAATATCAGGAATATATCAAGCGCAACCGAAGCAGAGATAAGGCAGGCGGGCAAGTTGGTTATTGTTGCGCCCATGGTAGCGGGACAGCAATCGGAACTATTCGATCCACTTGCAGTGCAGTCGTTACAGTTAATGACGGAACCGGGCGGTAAAGATGCAATCCCGCCTGCACCGGAAGATTTGTCGTTTGATATTGTATATCAGGGCAGATTGGCCAAAGCTATGTCTCAACTACAATCTAACGCTATAGAGTTGTGGCTTGGAAAGTGGACTGCATTAGAAGAAATATGGCCTGTAAGCGATAACATTGATATGGACGAAGCAGCAAGATTGACGGCGAATAACAGCGGCGTTCCCGGTCAGGTAATGAGATCGGAAGAAGATGTTGCAATTATGAGGGCAGAACGAAAACAAACACAGGACGCGGCACAACAGGCAGAGATAGCCGAAACAGTATCTAAGGCAATTAAGAACGTAAGCGGTGCGGTAGAAGAAACAAGTATAGCAGCAGGGGTATTATGACCAGAGAAGAACAAATAGCCGAGAACATGGAAAAGAATGATGATATGGCATTGAAGTATCAGCATTTGTTCGCTACCGCCAACGGCGTAAAGGTTCTTGCCGATTTAATGGGATTCTGTGGCTATGAATATTCCAGTGTCGATCAGAAGTTTGATTCTAACAGGACAATGTTCAAAGAGGGACAGAGAAATGTTTATGTCCATATAAATAGTATGTTGAAGCGAAAGGTGGAAAAGGATGACAATTGAAAAAATTGCAGAAGTAGCACACGAAACGAACAGGGCGTATTGTTTTTCTATCGGTGATAATAGCCAGATGGAATGGAAAGACGCCCCCGATTGGCAAAAACAGAGTGCTATAAAGGGTGTTCTGTTTCACATTGATAACCCAGACGCAGGCTGTGCGGCTTCACATGAATCATGGCTGAAAGAGAAAGAGGCGAATGGCTGGAAGTATGGCGAGGTGAAAGATGTAGACAAGAAAGAACATCCTTGTTTCGTATCTTACGAAGAACTTCCGAAAGAGCAACAAATCAAGGATGCATTGTTTGTTGGTGTAGTTCGTGCTATGAAAATATTAGTGGAGGTTAAAGATGACTGAGTACATGAACACAGATGGAAGTTTCGGCGACATGGCAGGTGCGCCGGAGTCAGTAAGCACTCTTATTGCAAATAAGGGTTTCAAGGATGTTGCTGGATTGGTCGAAGGATACAATTCAGAGGTTGCCTTCAAGGGAACAATGAAACAAAATCTGAATCTGCCCGAAATGCTTACCGACGATATGACGGCAAAGATTCATACGAAACTGGGCAAACCCGATAGTCCCGATAAGTATGACTTCGGCGAGGCGGGGAAGACATTCAAACCAGAAGTCCTGAACGGTATTCAGGGACTTGCGTATAAGCATGGCCTTAATAACACACAGGCAAATGCTATTGTTAGTCAGATACTTGAAATAGCTGACGTGGAAATAAAAACGGAGAACGAAGCTACGGATGCGGTTGAAAAAGCACTGAAAGAAGAATATGGCGATAAGTATGACGCGTTTATCGAAGACGCTTCCAATGTAGCAACTAAGTTGGGGATAACCGAAACTCTCGACAAACATGGACTTGGTAGGAACCCGGAAATACTAAAGATGCTACACGATATGAATTCAAAACTAAGTGAAGCGTCATTAAAGGCACCGGGAACTCCTGTGAATGATTCAAATACAATAGACGACAAGTTAAAGGAATTAACAGAAAGTCCAGCATACACAGATAGAATGCACGTCGATCATCATAGCAAGATGGTTGAATTCAAGCAACTATTGGCCCAGAAGCATAATGTACAGCTTGCTACTGGATGACCATAGTTATAGATAGCCGGATGACCAAAAGGCCCGGAAGATAGTGGTAGCCCACTTGTCTACTCGACATAAAAGAGCAGGCATGGCCCGCAAGGACGACCTTGACCGTTAAATTTAACTAAGGTTTAACTTGTGGAGGCCAATTATGGCTACAAGACAGGGCAATGTGAATGTAGATTCCGGTTATTGGGAAGAAGCATTCTTTCATGCCTACACAGCAGGATTTCGACAAATCCTGCAGGAAGAAAACGACGCCTATGAGGGCGCCGTAGACGTAGATTCTCTTGAAGGCGACAATAAATCGTATGATTTCGTCGGCTCCATTGAGATGACGAAGAAGTCTGTGCGGTTTTCAGATATTCCGATCGAAGAGATCGCCCACAACAGGCGATGGATGTTCCCGGAATGGTACGAAAAAGCCGTTCTCGTAGACAACGAGGACAAGATAGCACTTCTGGCCGATCCTACCAGTGCCTATATCACGGCAATGGCGAAAGCTATTATTCGGGTGAAGAACGATGTAATCCACAATGCGTTCTTCGGTAGTGTTCGTGGTGGCGAGAATCCCGGCGATGACACTTATACTTTCGATGATGCCGCGGTATTTGTAGTAACATCCGAAGGTGGTCGTGTCATTGTTCACGATGCGAAGTTGAACTTCGCGGTTGGTGGAACTTCAACAGGATTGACGATTGATAAGTTGATTCTTGCCCGACAGGCGATGATCGAGTTGAAGAACAATCCCAACGAAAAGTTCCATATCGGTGTTCATCCCAAGCAGTTGTCCGACCTTCTCAGATCGGCTGAAACTCAAAGTATCGACACGGCGATTATCAGGTCGCTCATTGCTGGTACTGTTACTGAGTTTATGGGGTTCATGTTCCATATCGATCACAATATCGTGGTTGGTTCAAGTAATGACATGAATAGCGACACGAACGTATTCCGACTCCCCTGTTGGTCCAAGAGCGGAATCCTTTATGCACGTCACCTCTCCCCGATGTTCCGGGTTGACTGGTTGCCGCGTAAGGGCGTCTGGCAGGTGTCGGCTAAGTCCGGGCAGAATTCTATCCGTATGGACGAAGATAAGGTTTTGTTAATTGAATGTATTGATACTACGGAAGCGTAGAGAAAGGAGTAACTTATGGCAGCTATAACTACTGGAAGTGGCGCTAATTACACCAAAGAAGCCGCAACGTTTGCGGGTACATCAAATTTAAGTCAAATGCTTGCCGCTGCTGATATATGGAATACCAAGTTGAGAGTTGTTTATGACACTTTTGATATAGGTTCTGACGACACGGCGGCTGCGGCTTTTGTGCTTACAATGGGCACTGTTCCCAAGGGCGCAAGAGTTCTTGGTTGGTATGTAGCCAATGAAGCTAATTCGGCGGCTGTAACGGCTGATTTCCAGCTTGTTGACCCGGCTGGAAATATTACAACTGCATCTGCGTCCGAAGCGTGGACAAGTTGGAATAGTGCGAATCAGCAGTTCATTCCGGCATTGGAAGCAGTGAGCAAGGCAGCGCTTGACGACAGGCATACGGTTACTGTAACAACTGCCGCTGCTACATGGGCAAACGATATCAGTATCGTTGTTGCAACATTGTATATCATCGAAGACTAACGTTCATCGAAGGGTGGGGGTTCGCCTCCACCCAGTTTTTGAGGTTATTTTAAAATGGCATTAACAGCCGTCGAAGATATTTTCAATCTGGCCATTACTTTGCTTGGCGAGCACGAGGTAGAGGATACTGCCTCTGGCCCGAATTCACGCGACTCCAAGCAATATAAGCTGGCAAATCGGTTCTATGCAATTGCGCGCGATAAGATATTGGGCAGGCACAGCTGGAACGAAGCGATTGAGCAGGTCATCACTGCACAGGAGGCCCCGACATCTAATCCGTTGTTTGAGTTTAATCGCAAATACGCATTACCAACGGACAGTATGAAAATCATAGCTGTTGGTAACAGGAATGTATTTGGCAGTCCGAGTCAAGGTGATATTTGGCCATGGGAGGTGGTTGGCGCGTTTATTATGTCTAACGCCGACCAGACGCCTCAATTGTGGCTCACCGAAACCGATTACGTAGTGGGTGAGTTCATATCAAGGACTATGGAAGCATGGATAACTGCTACGGCATATGTAGTAGGACAGTTTGTCTCTCAGGGTGGTTCTGTGTATCTTTGTGCAATTGCCCACACATCTGGTACGTTTGCTACCGATCTGGCGGCGGTGAAATGGACTTTAACAACGGACCAGACAAGCGATTCGGTGACTTACACTGTAGCAACAGCACATGAATCGGGTATATTTGCTGACGATCTTGAATCGGGGTTATGGACGACCGTGGGAGTCAATTACAAGATCGTTTACATAACCTATGTCAAACAGTTGACGGATACGACTACATGGAGTGCCAGACTCAAAGACGCTATAGTACATCAGTTGGCGATTTACATTGTTACTGCATTGCATAACGATTCCAAGCAGAGATTGATTCTGGTAAACGAACTGGAACAGTTGATTCTGCCGCAGGCACGTTCTGTCGATTCACAACAAGGTAAACCGAAAAGATTATTTTCAAGTCAACATCTTCGTTCACGTTTTCAAGGAAATTCGGGGCGATGGTTTTATTAAAGGAAAGGTAAAATGAAATGCCTCCATTAAAAACAAAAATGAGTTCGTATGTGGCGATAGAAACCACTGTCGGCGATGCTACAGAATCTATTCCGGCAACTACCGGATTTAATCCAGCAGAGGGTGGTATCAGTGGCGGATATGATTTTGCAGATTTAGGCACACCGGATGGTCTGACAGAAGCAAATATGTTGTCAATCATCGTTTCTGCCACTGCTTCGGATGCCGATACCGCTACGATAAAGTTCTATGCTGCGGTTGACGGTGGCCCGTCCGAAGCAGTTTTCGATGTGGATTATATCTTTGGTACGGCACAGCGTTCGACAGGGGTGTTATGGGCTGATACTGCTACTGTAACGTCACGTCATACTACTACGATTCAAGAGGGCGGTATTGTGTCGAATGATATCAAGCGTCTGAATTTTGACTTTACAGGATACAGACATATTAAAGCGTTCGTAACCGCACGGAGCGGAGCAACCAATATCAATGTCTGGGCCAGATACTTTTAATGCCAAACAAAACCATTAAAAACGCATATAACGCCGGTGAACTGTCACCATATCTCGACGGGCGCACGGACCTTGCCAAGTATTTCAATGGCTGTTCGCAGTTAGTGAACTTCACGCCCATTCCGCAGGGTGGCGCAGTGAAGCGTCCTGGTACTGAATATATCGCTACTGCCAAGGCCAAGACCAGATTAATACCGTTCGAGTTTTCTACCACTGATACACATATACTTGAATTTGGTGCGAACTACATTCGATTCTTCAAGAGCGGCGCAGCATCCGTTAAGGCGAAGACGGACTTTTCTAACTGGGTAACTGCAACAGCTTACGTAATAAATGATTTAATTGAAGATAATGTTACTGGCGACAAGTATTATTATTGTGCCGAAGCCCACACGTCAGGAACATTGGCTACAGACATTTCTGCCGGGAAATGGATATTGATGACGGATGATCCCGATGACGCTACCAACGTAATCTATGAAATTTTCACTGAGTACAGCGCAACCGAAGTGTTTGGGTTTCATTACGTTCAGTCCGCCGATGTTATGTTCATTGCTCACGTAGACGTACATCCAATGAAACTTACAAGGTTGGGCGATACGAATTGGACAATAGTAGACGTTAATGATGTTGACGGCCCGTTCAGAGACGAAAATGTAACCGTTGCCGATGTACTTGTATTTACGGCAACTGCATTTACAACAGGTACGCATACTGCCGCTGGCAACAATGCAACCGTGATGACAGACAGCGGTGCGGCATTTACAGTTGATGCTCTTATAGGTCAAACAATTGTAAATACCACTGACGGAAGTGCAGGGGTTATCACTGATAATGACGCCACAACGGTTACTGTTGCTGCGCTTACAAATGGTACTGATAACGATTGGGATACCAGTGATGCCTACACGATAATAGACCTCGCTACAGAACAAGGTTTTTTCCATGCAACAGATTCTACTGGAACCTTGACGGCGACAGGTGGGCATACCCCATTTAACGTGAATCACATAGGTTCTCACTGGGACTTGCATTTGACGCGACTTGATAATTATGTAACTCTTGCGGGCGCGGTGTCAACAGGCGCAACGTCATCGTCTATTCTCATTAAGGGAGATTTTTCTGTAGACGCAACTGGCTTTGGGGATGAAATGGTTGTATCGCTCCAAAGAGAAGTACTGAATGGGGATTTCCAGAATCATCGAAAGTTTACTGCCGCTGTAGCATTCTCGGATACGGAGTTGGAAGATGATGTACTCTATCGAATCAAAATTGATGGTACCGCCATTGCCGCCACCAATGTTACTTTAGTTGCGAAAGATCAGGACTCTCACGGAATAGTAGAGATTACGGACTTTTCTACTTCGACAAGCGTATCCGCTACGGTAAAGACAGATTTATTCAGTGACGTGAGCGAAGAGGTGGATATTGCGAAGTTAAGATACGGCAAAACTGCGGACGTGGAAGTGACAACGACGGCCAGTCATGGTCTTTCCAATGGCGATATAGTTTTAGTCAAAAATATATCGCGGCCCGAATTTTCAGGTTTGAATTTTGACGCCGATGAGAATAATGTTTACATTGTTGTTGCTGTTACCGCCACTGTGTTTCGACTATTTGATTCTGCCGGTGATGTGGAAGGTGACAATGCTGATAATCTAAACACAGGTGTTGGTGAGTATTATCTTATAAAACAAACCAGCACAACTATCAGATGGGCAGAGGATTCATGGTCAATATTCAGGGGATATCCCCGTACAGTAAATTTCCATGAAGACAGGTTATGGTGGGCGTCTAATGATGCACAGCCTCAAACTCTTTGGGGTTCCAAAACGAGTGAATATGAGAAATTAAAAACAGGTATATTTGATAACGACGGTATAAATTTTACTCTGAACGACAGGGATGTTTCACAGATTCAATGGCTCATATCAAAGACACTTCTGGCAGTCGGTACAGCAAGTAAGGAATATGTATTAAGCGCATCCAACCCTGACAATCCTATTACTCCGTCTGACATAAAGGCCAAGAACCAGTCGGCTTACGGAAGTAATACAATCCAGCCAATGATTTTGAATGATGCGGTATTCTTTCACCAAAGATCGGGCAAGAAATTAAGGGCGCTAAAGTTTGATTTGAATACATTCTCATTGACGGCCATTGACGTAACAATCCTGAATAACACTATCCTGGAACTAAGTGCAACCACGATGGCTGTACAGAAGATACCGGACAGTATTGTGTGGATGACTCGCAGCGACGGTACGTTACTTGGATTCACTTACGAGCCAGAAGAAGATGTACTGGGTTGGAGCGAGCATATTACAGGAACAACTCTTACTACGATACCTATTGGGATATTTGAGAGTGTTGCAAGGATAAGCGGCAGCATTGAAGATGAAATATGGGTATCGGTGCAGAGAGTTATAAACGGCTCTACTGTCCGATACATTGAAAGATTCACAACGAGATTCGCCGACCAGTTGGATGAGGCAGTTCATGTCGATTCGGCACTTCTGGTGACAACGGGTGAAAGTTCAAAGAATATAATAGTGGCAAGCGATACCGTAAGATGCGGATTTGGTTTGTGCAATTCAAGTTTATGTGGCGGGACTATCCCGTAAGGAGAATATTATGGCTGCTTGGCCTGCTAATGGTAATACTGACTGGAATACAACAATGATTACGTTTCTTGCCGTTGAGCATGATACGACTGCCGGGACTCATAAGATAAAATGGCCGTTGAGTACCGATAATGGTGCAACTTTTACTGATACGAGGATATTCACTAAATATATATCAGGCACTACTGATTCTGATTCGTCAACGTCCGTTCCGCATAGCATAACCGGCGTAGACAACATTCTAAGTGTAACTGTTGCTCTGTTTATTGATAATACCTATCTGATAGCTGATTACAGATTGTCGGCCAGTGCACTTAACGGATTTCAGTATTGGTGGGATGGTACTAATGTGACAATAGACGATGTTGAATCTGCCGGTCAAGGTGTAAAGTATAAAATCAAAATAGACTTTATAGTATAGGGGCTTAATATGAAAAAAATAGGAACTGCTTCCGGCAAGATATTGCTATCTGTTACACCGCAGGAGTTTAAGCGGCTTACGAAAGTGCAAGCGTCAACTATACCTGACGGAACTGATATTAATATAACATGGCTAACCGAACTTGTGAATGTGATCGATACTAAGAAGCCTTTATTCGTAACAGTCAAAACAAATGCTGAAGCTCTTGCGTCGTCTATAGGGGATATCATTAATGCCTGATCTGATTATCGCAATCCCTAATCATGGCTTTGCCATAGGTGCTACAGTTTTCGTATCATGGCTCAATGCCGTCTTCTTTGTCAGGGATACGGATATAGACGGTGTTGCGCAAGCGATTGATGCCAATTCGTTCAAGATATCTACAGACGACAGTGATAATAATATAGTTGAGTTTGTAGAAACTATAACAGATGGTTTTGTTCGATTAGATGAAGTGTCCGCCGGTGTTACTATTACTGGTTTAAGTCATCTGGAAGGTGAGTTGGTTCATGTTGTATCTGGCGGAGTATTTATAGGTGCGTTCACTGTGGCAAGTAGCCAGATTACTGTACCAGATGCTCTCACTGTATATCAAGTGGGATTATTGTATAGTGCCAAAATCAGGACTATGAGATTAGAGGTGCCTGCCGCACCAACTACTCAATCCAGAATCAAGCGTATCAACGAAACAGTTATAAGGGCATTGAGAACGGAGGGCGGAAAAGCGGGCACTGAATATGGAGGCAGGGAGTATCTAACCGATCTGGCATTTACTTATTCTAACGAATCAGAAGACGTAACAGTATCGGACGAAAGTGGATTCACTCCAGATGCTTATACAGTGTTCCGCTCGGATACACCGTTTCCCGCTACTGTGTTAGCTAATATCGTATCGTTTGAGATAGAGGAACAAAGATGATAATAAGAAACTTCAGACCAAGCGACCTTGACGATATTCGGGCAATGGAACCTTATATGGAAGTAGTTGAAGGATGGGAAGAAGTAGTTGAGCATTCCATAACCTTAACCGCTGAACACAAAGGCGTTCCTATAGCCTGCGGCGGTGTAGTAGTAGGCGAAAGGGCTATGTTCTGGGCGAGAACGGATGGGACACATAAATTCAAAGTATTTCGCGGCCTCAAGGAAGGATTAAGGATACTCGTCAAGGCTCTGGGTGATATGGAATATTACGCTCTGATTCTGGACGGATTCACAAAAGGCAGAATGTTAGCTGAAAGATTGGGTTTCGAGAGAACAGACACGACTGTTGAACATGATAATCACATCTATCACAGGTACAAATTATGGGTGTAGCAGCAGTATTATTGTTAGGCGGAGCAGGATTGGCCGCCGCAGGACAGATCAAAGCCGGGAGGTTAGCCGAAGCCGAGGGTGAGGCTGCTCAGGATTTGGCTGAATTCAACGCCCGCCAACTGGAGAGGGAAGCTAAATCTACGCAAGAGGCCGCCGCCTTTGAAGAGCAACGAATCGCCAAACAGGAGAAAATCACTATTGGCAGGCAAATTGCAAAGGCAGGTAAGTCCGGGGTAACTCTTGAAGGTAGTCCTATCGGTCAGTTGGCCGACATACAGGCCAGCTTCGCCATAGACAGGGCTTTGACACTCAGGCGGGGTTTGTTAGGGGCACAGGCTTTGACGACTCAGGCGGGCATACAGAGGGTGCAGGGTAAATTAGCTAAAATACGCGGCAGGCAGACTAAGAGGGTTTCTCTATTGAAAGCGGGTGGAACAATAGCGTTGGCTGTTGGTGGTTCAGGACTTCTTAAGGGCAGCAGCGGTTCTTTATTCCAGAGAGATTTAGCGGCAGGTAAAATAATTATATAGGATAGTTTATGCCAAGAGTATCAGAAATAGGAGTACCAATAGAACGGGCGGTATTAACTCCGATTGGGGTCGATCTGGGTCCGGGTGGGAAGGGGTTGCAGGCTATTGGAGGGGCTGTGTCGGGGATAGGGCGACAGTTAGCTGCCAGAGACGAAGCAGAGCGGGAAGTTCAGGAGCAAATTGAAAAGCGACAACGCGAAGTAATAGACATATTGGGGAAAAACGCAGCATTAAGCCAAAGGAGGCAAGGCGTAACTGATATAGCGAACTTTAAGGAATTGAATAGAGGCGACCCGGATACATGGACTGAGGGTGTTCAGGAAATAGCAAAGAGGATGGCGAAAGATTTGGCCGATACTGAAATGTCCGACGAAGCTCGTTTAATTGCAGATGCTCAGTTAGAATTGTGGCGACAGGAACAAACAAAAATCGTAGCAGGCGCAGCACTTGTCCAAAGTGCCGAAGACGCCTTGGATGCTACGAAGGCGGCCTATATAGGCGCTCTTGAATCGGGCGACCCGGAAGATATAGAAGAAGCCCGACAGAATCTATTCAGTATTCTTGACAAAACAGTAGACGATGCCGAACGCGACAATACCATAAAGGAACTTGAAAAGTTCGGTCACGAAAAACGTGTCATAAGGTTAATGGATAACATTAAACCGACACTGGTTGATGCTATAAAATTAGATGATAAACAATCTGGTATTGCTGCTCTTGATACTATAACACAGCAGCTTGTGGATGAGGGCCAATGGACAGAAGTGGAAGCTGTTCAGGCCAATAAGGTACTTGGCGATTGGATAGATAATTATGTGGCCGGCAGAGAGAAGCGGGCCGATGATGCAGTAAAACTTACAACAATCGAAACGTATCAGGAATTAAGCGATCCTATCGTTGGCGGGTTACTCACCTATGACGATATCGACAAGAGCAACTTATTAAAACCCGACAAGGAGAAATGGTTCAAGTACATAAAAGGTTCTTACGGTAAAATTCCCACTGAAAATACATCAGATGGACATACCGCATCGTTCAATGCCGTGTTTGACGCAGCGACGTTACAAGCGTCACCACAAGAGGCTTATGACGCGCTTCTGGAACTTCGGTTTAATGACAAGACTATTACAAACGAACAGTTTAAGTGGGGTGTGGGCAAGATAGAGAACCCATATCCGGTTGATATATTTGAAGATTTACAATCTATACTGAAATCAAATTCTGAGGATTTCAACAGGTTATTCAAACGAGACAAGGACCGTAACAAAGAAGTTAATGAATCATTGATTGCATGGCTGGACAGGCTCATTGAAAAAGATCAAGTCCCTGCATTTGACTTGAAGAAGAAGATGTTTGCCATATCGTCACAGTTCAGGGTTGGCGATAACAGGTTGATTGATATTGGGCAGACAGTAGAACGTGGAGGGGTAGAGTGGGAGGTTATAGGATTCGACGAAGCCGGTGAGCCGTTAGTTGAGGAAGTGCGGTAATGCCGAGACTTAAAGACATCCCCAACGCAACGCTTACGCCAGAGGAGATAGAGGCCGTAGCTAACAATACTTTTGATTATGCCGACAGGAAACGTGTATCTATCCGTGAGGCTGAAAGAGTAATCAAAGAAGATGCTATCGACAAGAACAGACGGGCGAATCTTCAAGAAATAAACAGAATATTTGGCACTGATTTCGATATCCAGCCAACCAATCCACATACCTATGATTTAAGAGAGGGCTATGGTGACTTCACATTCAAGGAAAGGGTTGCGGAGTTAGCGAAGGGTTTCCATAGAGGTCTTGGCAAGATTGTCAAAATACCCGGTGTTGCGTTGAAGTTTGCCGGAGAACTGGAACCTACGAGGGCTGAAATTGCTAAACGCACACAACCGTCAACCGTATACCAGCCTCGCCAGTCCGATTACTTTGACAAGCCGATAGGCAGGGCGGAAAAAGCCACAATGAACGCTCTCAGGAGGGCGGGTAACTGGTATGTAAATAAAATTGACGGCATGATGATGGATGAATCGCTTGAGTCCCGGTCTGTAAGAAACAGGTCTTTTCTCGATGCGCCGTTTTACAGAACAGCAGCCGCCGTTGGAGAATCAGCGCCGTCTTACGGATTAGCTATAGCCGCAACGCTAACGACAGGTAATCCTAATATCGGGCTTTGGGTGCTTGGGACTACCACGGCCAGCGAGTCGTATGATAATTTACGAAAACAGGATGTAGACCCTGACCTTGCGATGATAGGTGCTGCCCTTGAAGGTTCTATAGAAATGCTGACAGAAAAAATACCTATGGACATGCTGATGAAGGGTGCGGGCAGGCCGTTTCTCATCAGGGCATTGAAGATGGGTACGGCTGAATCGTTCCAGGAACTATTCGCGCAACTTGGCCAGAATTATGTAACTGCTGTCATTAAGGACATAGACCCGGAAGATCGCTCTACGGCAATCAAAGCGGCAAACCAACAGTGGGATATTATTACTCAGGGATGGCAGGACGCTATGGCTGCGGGTTTTGTTATGGGTGGCGGTGCGGGTGCATTTACCAGTGGGCATATCAAAGCCAAGTCACCCGAACAGATGATAACCCAGTACGGCATAAATCCCCGCAATGTATCGGAATTTGTAGCATTAACAGAAGAAATCAAGAGGCAGGCTGACCTCGCATCGTTTGAGAATGTTGTTGAGCAGGCTGCTGCGGCAGGTGCAGGTATTACTGTTACCGAAAGACTTGCTCAATTACAGGAGCAGGCTGACATACACAAAGAGGCCCGTATTGAGGCTATGGTAGAGGGTGGTTTGACGGAAGAAGATGCTACTCAGGTATTCGAGAAGATGCGGGAACTTGAGAACCAGCAAGTAATGACTCAGGTTGTGCCAGAGGATGTAGCGAAGGCGGAACCCATCCCAGAAGTAGACGAAGTGATACCACCTACAGACGCCGCAGCCGAAGAGCAATTCACGGCAGACCAAGAAAAAGTACACGCACTAAGGGCAGAGGGAAAACTTCCGATTGAAGAACCTGCCGCATTGATACCAGCACCTACGAAAGAGATAGGCGAAGGCGAAGAAAAGCCAAGAGGCACATCATTAAGTGTTATCGCACAGGCGATAGAAAATGAACTTCTGGCAGAGGATGCAATTATCGCCGACGACATACCCACCTACCGTTCTATGAATATGAAAGAACAGGCAGAGAAATCCCTTGCACTTATCGAACAGGATGTCGAAAAAGCCAAACGGGTAGCATTTTATAGAGAAATTGCCCCGCCAGATTTGTTCCCTGAGAATGTATTCACCGCCCTGCGTATCTATGCAAGGATGCGTGCAGACGTTGATTTATTGCTGGACCTTGCCCTTAATGAAGATGTTGTCCGTGAGCATACTATTTTAGGCAAGAGAATCAAGTCTTTAGATACTGACGAGAACTACATAGACCCCGTAAGAGCAATCAGGGAAGTAGTGAAGGCTCGACAGGACAAGGCTGCCCGCGAGGGCGACGACATGACTGGTCTTGAGTTGGAGTTAAGAGAGGTACGGGCCGAACTTGCAGCTACCAAAAAGGCTGTAGACGATCACGCGAAACGTACTAAGCGGGAATATGGGTCAAGGAACACCCTCATAAGTCGAACCGAATACGATTCTATTATTGACAGACGGAAAAAAGAATCTGCCGCACTAAAACATGACCCAAGGCTCGGTGCCGTATATGTTCCCAATGCGCAGGATTTTGCTGATATAGCCAAGATAGGTACATTCCACCTTGAAGCTATGGGTAGGGATTTCGTTAAATGGTCGTACCAGATGACTCAGGATTTCGGCGAATGGATTACGCCTCATCTGCAAGACGAATATGATAAGGCAATTAAAGCCGCCGAAGGTCAGGGATTAGTAATAAAAGAAGCCAAACGGCTCACCACCAAAAAGAAACGTTTAGCCACAACCACCAAGAAACTGGAAGCGAAATTTGAAGCACAAGACCTTGCGAGAGTACCACGGTTCCCGATAGAACTGGATGAAGAAGGGCGAAGATTGCAAGACGCTTACGATGCTGCCAAACAGAAGTTTCAAGCCGCTCAGGCTGTTGCCAATATTATTACAGAGGCGGAAGTGCGCATCATAGCACAATTGGGTAAAGACGCTGCTGAGCGTAAGGCCACGATGGAGAGTTCGCCCCGAAGGGATAATTCGATAGGGGAAAGTGCAACCAAAACAGAATTGGAATACGGTATCGCAACGTCCCTCTTCCTTGAATACGTTAATGATCTGAAAGCTATAGCAGATAAGAAAACGGCCAAAGAAGCTATAAAGAATTATCTAAAGAATCCGGTAGATTTCGTAAGCGATTTCGCTGGTACGCTAAAAGCAGCGAAGGCGTCACTCGATAACAGTTTTCATTTAAGGCAGGGTCTTCCGACATTCCTGAAAGGCATTACGGGCCACTTGCCGTCTGCAAGGATATGGTGGAATACTTTTGTGAAGTCATGGAAATTAATGTGGGCTACGCTTCGCAAGCAAAGGGTGATGCGGGGTTTGTTTGCAGAAATGGTATCCGATCCTGATTTTGAGATATTGAAAAAGAGTAAGATAGCCCTTAACGTCATAGAGGAAGAAATCCCTGTTGATATTCCCAGCAAGATACCATTAGTCGGAATGTTGTTCAGGATGGGTGAAAATGCTTTCGTTGGCTCGTCGAGGTATATGCGATATCAGTTAGCAAAACAATACCTGCAAGTGTGGCGAAAGAGCGGAGTACAACTCAATAAACTGGAACTGGAAAGCTTAGGCAGGTTGGCAAATTCACAAACAGGTCGTGGTGAGATATCAGCAAAGAGCCAATCGCCCGGATTACTGAATAATCTGTTTTGGAGTCCTCGTAACCTCCGTGCCCATATTGACATACTCACGTTACACATATTTGACAGGAACTTTACAGCGTTTGCTCGTAAACAGGCCGCAATCAATCTGCTCCGCTATATCTCTGGCGCAGCCATGATACTTTCTATTGCCAAGTGGATTGATGACGATAGTGTAACATGGGTGACGACAAACGCAGACTTCGGCAAGATCAGAATAGGTGATACGAGATTTTCTGTTGGCGGCGGCTTGGCGGTTATGATTGTGTTAGTATCGCGGTTGGTAACAAGGGAATTCACGAGTAGCACTACTGGCAAGACGATCTCAATTGATAGTGGTAAATTCGGTGCTTTAGGTGGAAAAGATTTGCTATTTAACTTTGTGAGCAATAAATTATCTCCCGCTGCCCAGATTGCTATATCTCTTATTGAACAACAGACGTGGGACGGAAACGAACTATCAATACCGCAAATGGTGGACGATGCACTTACGCCCCTGATTATTAAGAATGTAATGGAAACCGGGAACGCGGACGACGCTGCAAATGTATTAGCTGCATTGATGGCAGAGGCGTTGGGTGTAAATGTTCAGACATATAATCCAAGAGCGAAGGCAACAAAATCAGGGACGTATAAGAAAAGGACTAAATACTAATGACAACCAAACAACAATCGCAACTGACGTCATGGGGTAGCTTGATAAGCATAGCTGTGGTTCTCGTAGCGGCTGTCTCAGCCATTATGACAATCAAGGCAAGTGCAGCTACTGCTATTGAAAAGGCTGTCACGGCAAAAGAAAGTATTATACGTCTTGAAGATAAACTGGAAAAGACAGAGATGCTGGCCGAACAGAACGCCAGAGACTTCGCTTTCTTCAAGGGTGAGGTTAATGCCAAATTAGACAGTATAATGGCAAGTATGCGCAGACAGGAAACATTCATTCAGAATTTGGAGATAGACCATGGCAAAAATTCGAGTCCGTAAGAAAGGTAAGATCAAGGCAACAGTGAAACCGAGAATGAAAGTTCGGAAGAAAAAGAAACAATCTAATTAGACTTTTCATCCTCCTCCGCCCTAACTCCTTACTCTGTAGGGGGTTAGGGTTTTATGCTATTAACCTGCCGCCAATCAGCCCTGAATTGACAAGGCCCCCATTGATAAGTCTCACCGCCCCAACAGCAGGGGCAGCTACACCACTCAGTATAGCCATTCTCACAGCCTGGCTTTGATGTATGGGCAGCCATGGGTCGATAAACAGGTCTTTGATTTCACTTGCATTGAGGGCACGGTTGTAGAGTGCGACGTACTCAATCAAGCCATCGTAAGGTATACCCGAACTATCCCTTGGGTCTTCGCCAATAATCCAGGAGTTGGAAGACGATACCATATTTGACGCTTCACCAGTATCCAACTGTACCTGTACGCCATCTTCATACCACGCAACCTCACCGCTTACATCGTCAAACGTCATTGCAAGCGTGACCAGGTTCGTTCCTGTTCCTACCGTGTGATTTTGGTCGTCTGCACTGGTATTGATTCGGAGTCGATACGCCCCTGCGTTCATGTAGAGCCAAGCTTGCTCGTTATCCCGCCCTATAAGACTGCCAAGCTGCGTTGCGCTTGTTGGTTTGTGTCTTACAATGAATGTTACTTGACCTGTTAAATCTCCTGTGCTGCCTGCTGCTGTTGGAATATCAACTTTTTCGCCATTGGTGCCAGTCCAAATCAACCCCTGCCCCCGCCACGTAGGGCCTGTGATTACCCCATTCTTCTTGTTGCCAGAATAATCTACAAGATTGCCAGCTTCACGAAAAGGCCAGAATCCGACAAGGCCTTTACTGTACTGATTAGCAGCAAGCAGTGAACCGAATAAAGGTTTGTCATCGGGAAGTATCATGCTATATCTGTTGCCTTAGTGAATCGAATCCTCAAAGCATAATTGGCATCGGCATCGGTGTTATTGAAATAGACCTTACACGTACTGACAGATGAAGGGATAGTTACATTGAATTGATCTACCACATCAAATAAATCGGTCCCAGAAGCATGTGAATTAACAATGTTGTCGATGGGAAGAACATTATTTGTTGAAATATTCTTAATGAAACATATCTCGGAGTCTGCTATCGTCCCGTCAAAGATGAAGATTCTTTCTCCTATTGTCCAGTCAGTTCCATCATTCGCAGATATCGTACTGTCGCCTGCCGTGATAGCCCCTGTTGTTCCGTCAGTAGTGCTCCCGTCCCCCGAACCAATCCTTTGAAGAGTGTGCCAATCTTCGTCCGAAGAACCGCTCTGTACTAATACATTTACCTCCAAAGAACCTTCTGCTGCCGCCGCATTATTTGCATGGCATATATCTATGTGAAGTACTGTCTCAATGTCGGTAGAAACATCAAGCTCGCCCGATTCTTGTACCTGGATTGCGCCAGTGTCATCCAGCAAGGTCCAATCCATCAATTGTCCTGTAGCTTTTGTAAAATCAGCCATCTAAGGAATCCTCCACCAAGGTTGCTTTTGAGGCGAAGTCAATTAGAGACTTGGCAGTTTCAGCTCTCTTAAAATCGTTAATTTCTTTTTGCATTGCTTTTCCTATTTTGATTAAGCCGCGATTAACAATTTGATCGTTGGTCAATCCCGGCGCTGCCTCTTTCAATACAGTTGATTTATCAATGTCAAGATCGGGAGGGCTTGCGTCTGTATCTTTATAATACTTGAGGTTGTACGTCAAAAGATACCCCAAATTGTGTGGAGCAAGCCCCTTAAATGTTACATTTTTTACCATAATACACCAATCCAGTAATATTTATTTTCTTGTAATGGTTGGCTATTGCTCTGGGTTCCAGCCAAACTTCGTATCCATTTTTGTTACATTTGTCTGAAAAAGAGAAATCCTCTCCCCTTATGGCTTTGCTTGGCAGTAGTTCAAAATCAAACCATGGCCATTCAACCCCTTTGAACACTTCGTTCTTCACCAGCAGGCAGGCCGCCCCACAAGCAGCGACGGGCATAGGATTGGTTATTTCTCCGGTTAGATATGTATATGAGTTTTCAACCTTATTAAGACCGATAGCCCATCGTATCACGTTGTTTTTCATCATTGCACACAGACCTGTTACTACCGGCTTATCCAAAGCAAGAAGTAATTCCAGCCCCTGTATGGTTATAGATATGTCACTGTCGTGGTATAATATGTAATCATACCCGTTCGATCTCATGTGCTGCGCCATGTCGTTTCGGGTCATGGGGAGGTGGCATGATGGCTTTCTGAATACGTCACAGCCATATTCTTGTAGTTTCCTGAGACTTTCTTCTGCTTCCGGCTCTATGTGGTCATAATAAGGTACGCCGACTAATATCTTTTTCATTCAAGCAATATAACAGAATCAGGCGGGGATGTCAAGTTTTTTTCAGTTTTCACTTGACTTTGCCGAAATCTATGATATATTGTAATTGTTCTCCATGACGAGAACTTCCATCACGGATGGACGTAAGGCCAAGGACGGCCTGTTATTTGAAAGAGAGTCACTTGCGAACACAAACGATACATCAAAGCACTCCCATTTTCGCAAGTGACGAGTGAAGGTCCGGGGCGGCTTCCCCGCAGTCCCGGGCCAAATTTTAATTGAGAGGATACGAAATGGATGCAGAACTAATCGAAGCCATCAAAACAATTACACCGGAAATGTACCGCCAAACGATATTATGGGGGTGGGTAACGTCGATATCGTTTACTTTGTTTTTCGTAGCATGTAGTGTGGCGCTACTGTGGGTATATCGCAAAGGAATACCATTACTTGACGATGCAGACTTGCTCCCGGCGAAGGTAGTAATAGGATGCGTTGGAGGCATTGTGTTACTGGGATTGGTCTGCGGCATTGGCGAGATTGTTCGTCTTATAGTAGCGCCTTATGCGTATGTACTGAGTCAAATTGGCGGATAATGGCCTCGGGCCACTATTTATTTTACAGGAGAATGGATATGGCGAACCGCAAAAAAGACTCTGGCCAGCAAATTATTAGGAATCTGTTTGTGAGTAGTGTTAAGGCCGAAAGACATGGATGGACTGCAAGACGTTGCCGAACAGTTGTTTTAGACGCAAAAGAACTGCTTCGTCGATTAGATCCAGACAATAACCTAACAGACGAACAGATCGAATTGGACATTTTAGGGTTTTGAAAGGACTTTCGTGCTAATACTAACAAGACAAATAGATGAATCCATTATGATTGGCGATGATATCGAGATAACGGTATTGGAGTTCCGGGGTACAGGGACAGGCACGAACAGGGTACGCATAGGGATTACCGCCCCGAAAGAAGTCCCAGTCCACCGCAAAGAGATTTACGAAATCATTCAAAAGCAAAAGGCTGAAAAGGAGAATAAAGAATGAAACATTTACTTTACTTAGCATCGATTATTCTTGGGGGTGGTGTAATTACTGCTATCTGCCTTCATCTACTTGGCTGGGCGAAGGCGGGGTGGCTGTTATGAAATACAAAAAAGGCGACAAAGTAGTAATCAAACCGTGGGCATTGATGGAGAAGCAGTATGGGGTGGACGATGCAGGCGATATAAAGACTACATTTAACAACAGCGAGATGCACTGTTTCTTTATGCGAGCAATGGAGAAGGTGTTTGTCGGCACAGACAGAGTGGTTACGATGCAATCTACTGAAACCGCTCGCATTGGTGGCACCTTATTTGAAATATGCGACGATATGATTCTCGGCTATGCCTTTGAGTATGGCGAGGAGATAGAGATATCGGGTGACGGTAAAGTATGGGACAAGAGAGTGTTTCTGTCGTATTCGCCCGGTTCCGCATTACCCGTTAGCACAGTCAATCCTCATTACAGGGCAGCAATACATCAGGGCGACACAGTAGCAACACAATGTTTTGCGTTCGCCCGCCCAATCCAGCCCGATATAATCGAAATCACCTGTAAAGTAAATGGCAAAGAACAGCCGCTATCCTATCTCTCCGAAGAAACTTTGCTCAAAATCCGGAGGGATAATGGCTGAATACGAATCCCGAAAAGTTAAAGACATGGACATGCAAGTGGCCCGTGACGAAGTTCGTGATATCCGGGGCGACACGGATTATCTTGAATTCGTATTCACCCGCAAGCCCAAATGTATAGAACCCAAGTCCATTCGACGAAAGCTAATGGATGCTATCAAGGAAGAAGGGTATGTCCGTGGTGATTGCGGTAAGTGCGGTACAGAAAACACTTTGCTCTGTAAAGATCGGTGCGTGAGCTGCACGGCAGCAGAGGTGAATCTTGCCCTGTTCAAAGGCAAGGTAGGGCCGTTGAAGGAGAAATACGGGATATGAAAGTGATACATTTATCAAAAGAAGAAGCTGTTGCAATTGTTTACGAGGCAGTGAAAAACTTAGCACCAGAACAAGAAGTTGCAATGCAATCCCATTTATGGCAATTGATAAGCGAAATATGTCGAGAATTTCATGGAGTGTGGCAGCAGAAAAGACGATGTTTTTCATGGCCGTGTTAGGAGTGCCAAAATGAGCAAGAAATTCATAGACGAAATGCGTGAGGAAGCCAGGAATAATTTGGCTGTTGAACGTGAGGAAAAAGAAATATATGTGACTGAACAGATACAGGAATGTACTGACGTTGAACTGGATGCGGTGGTGAGTCAATTAGAGACATATAAAAGACGGAGAGTAGAATGACTGAACAACAGATACTTTCATGCGAGCGGTGCAAAGGCAAATTCAAAAGAGATGATTTATGTCAAGGTATCTGTGAAGGTTGCCATTATGATATGCAGCAGGAATTAGCAGAGGAGCAAGAAGATGATACGCCAAAGGAGGTGGATGAATAATGGGTGACATAGCAGAAGATAATATAGATAATGGATTACGGATGTGGCAAGATCACTTACATGGACATCCGCAATTTGAACCAGAAACATGCCCTTATTGCGAAAAGGAAAAAAGTGATACGCCAACCCCAAATACAGATTGAACTCGCCGCACGTGACGGCATAGACTTAACCAATAAGGAGAAGAAATGACAACAGACTTAACACGATTTGACAAACTAACAGTAGAAATGGACGAATTCGAGAAAGCTAACGCTAATCTTGTGTTTGACATCGAAAGCAATCAAGGCGAAAAAGATGCTCGAAGCCATGTTCACAAACTCCGTAAAATCAAAACCGCCATAGCCGCAGTCCACAAAGAGGCTAAGGCCGATATTCTACAGGCAGGCAGAATGCTCGATGCCAAAAAGAATGAATTAACTGGCAGAGTTGAGAGTTGGATTGAACTACAGGACAAACCACTAAGGGAGAAAAAGGAACGAGAAGTACATGCGGCGTTCCTGAAAACCGAAGAAATACGGATAGCCAAAGAGAAGGAAGAAGCCGACAGGCTTGAGGCTGTTCGTATCAGGGAGGAAGAAGTTACCGCTAAAGAGGAAACCTTGCGCAAAGCCGAGCAAGAACAGAAGGACAAGAAGCTTGCGGCTTTGGAGGCAAAAGAGGCTGAGTTTGCTGCCAAAGAAAAGGAACTTGCCGACAAGCAAGCCGCTCTTGACGCTGAGGCAGAGGCGCAAAAGCGAGTAAAGGTTGCTACCGAGAACGCTGCCATGTTGGCAGAACGTGACAAAGAGATTGCCGCACAAAAGGCCGAACGTGAAAAGAATGAGGCTATCGATGCAGAACGGGCTACAGTACAAGCTGAAAAGGAAAAGGAAGAAAAAGAACAAGCTGCATGGGCAGCACATGAAGCCGAGAGGGTTGCTGATGAAGAACACCGTGACAAAATACAATCAGAATCTATTGATTCATTGACTGGAATAACAGGTGATATTGATTTGGCTTCTGTTATTGTAAAGGCTATTGACGAAAACGAAATTCCAAATATCAAGATAATTTATTAGGAGAAGAAATGAACATTAGCGAAATACTAACGCAACCGGATGGAACACTGGTTGCCATTGCTGGTATTCTTGTCGGCGTAAAGGCTGCCAAAGAGATATCGGGTACAAGTCCAAAATGCGTGAATGCAGAAAATCCAAGTGGTCAATGGAGTATGTGGGTTCAAGATATTACTATCCAGGACGCTACGGGAAAGATTAAGGTTGGGATAAAGTTGGAGGACCCGACATTCGCTTTCCATGATGGTATGCTCAAAAGTCCGGTATCGGCAGAAGGGGAAAAATCGTCTTACAGCGGAAAATATGGTGTGCAGCATGATATCAAAAGAGGCAAGATAACACACGCCGCACCTGCCGCACCTGCCCCGGCACCTGCCGCACCTGCCCCACAAGCACCGCCTAACGCCGCTCAGAACGCCGCTGCTATCAATGCGGCATATCAGGGGCACCAGCCACCATCGACTCCGCATCCCGCACAGGCCCATCCTGTACTGCCACAAGGGCCTGCTGGGCCTGAACCGCCACGGACAGCCCCGCCACCAATATCATATTTCCCTGGACAAGATGCTGCCGAGCAAGCAATTGAGGCTGAAAGAATGACTGTGTGGGGTATGTGTTTTTATGGTCTTGCTAAAAGCCGATTGTGTGCTGGTTATACAGGGCAAATGTTAGTGGATGACGAACAAGAACTCCAAGCCCTCGACAAGTTAGCGAATATGTGCATTGACGGCATAAGTGGTGCTAATCCCGACTGGGTTGGCGAAGATCCTCCACCCCCAACAGATGAAGTTCCATACTAAGGAGAAGCCGTGGAAGCTGTATCAGTAGCCAGACAAATCGAGGCCGTGATTGAAGCCCTGAAACTTGAAGGCCAGAAGTCTCAGGAGCTTATCATGGCAGAAGCCACCGCTATGAAAAACTACGATAAAGCAATCGCAAAACGGGAACTGATTCACAAAGCCGATGGCATGGCTGTTACACTTATCCCCCACCAGGCCAAAGGCGATGCCCACGAATTGCTATACGATAAGATCGTGGCAGAGAAGACCCTGAAAGCCCACTGGGAGCGATTCAAATATCTCGAAGCTCAACTTAACGGCTGGCAAAGTATTTATAGACACCTCACCCACACATAAGGAGCAAAAAAATGGAACTCAAGGCAAAACTTGAACAGGCAGAACGTGATAGAATAGTAACTATTGGGCCACTGGATGCTGAGATCGCACACCTCAAGGCTAAGATCGCCGAAGCCGAGAAGCCGAAGCTGCGGCATGGGGATATATGGATGAAGGACCGGCAAGTACGGTTACACCTCAAAGAATACAATGATGATGGGAGGGATTGCATGACAACCGATGCCGACTTGTTTACCAACCTCGGATCTTATCATCAAGGCGAACCTGTCCTCGCCAACCTGAAAGACATCTTCGACGACCTCAAAGCCCTGCAAGAGCCTCTGGATAATTTTAATATAAAGGGGGCCGTGACGCGATGGTGCAACGATGGCGACCTCGCAATTGGACCAAGATATGTTAATCCTTCGGATGTAGACGAATTCATCCGCAAGCTCCAACAGATGCGGGCAACGCAGAAAAGAAAAGCATAAAAATAAAGCGCCGGGCATAACGAGTACCGAAGCAAATATTATTAAGTTAATGCGGAGGAATACGTTTATGAAACTATATATGACAAATAAATCTTGTAGTATCGGGCCTGGCGCTTTACTATTTGACAATTAACCTTTTAATAGATTGGAGAAAGTATTATGATTATTTGCTTAACCGGCGTGCAGGTGGTGTGTGACGATTGCAAGGCGACAATAACTCTTGATCGGTGGCAAGATGCCCCGAAAGTGGGATGGACTGCACCTATTGACGGGGCATTCCAACGCTGCCCGAAATGTGCAAAAGCTCGTAGCGCGCAACTATTCGCGCAGGTTCAGATCGCTGCCATCGCCAAGAAGTGCCCGATTATCAATGCGGATGACAATTAACGCCCCGGTAGCTTAACCGGCAAAGCCCCGACCTTGTAAGTCGGTGATGAGGATTCAACTTCCTCTCGGGGCTATATTTTGAAAAGGAGAACGGAAAGAATGGACGACCCGAGAGAATTTGAAGAAGGTATGAGTAATCAGGATATCGAGCGATTCCGTACCGAAAACGGAATGCCCTTAAATGGACTGCCCGACGAAGAAGACGACGAAGTATGTGGCGATTTTGATTCGTGGCTACTTAGCCAGGGAGATTAACGAAATGACTAAACAAACACAAACCCGTATATGTCTCATAATGTTTCTCCTGGGCTGCGTAGTCTGGTATTACGCGGCGATAGGTATAGCGTGCAAGATCAATCACAGTCCTCCTCCTAAGGTTGCCACCTCTGCCTCGCCGGCAGGGGTTGGTAGCCTGTTATCTATCAAGGATGTCCAACTAATTATCGGCGCAGAACCGGACGGCAAGCTGGGACCGGAGACGCAGGAGAAATGGGATGATTACATCTGCGATCATCACGCAACCGAATCGTTCAAGGTGGCTTCTGTACTGGAGGTGGATTGATGTACTGGTTTGAACTAAAAATTCGTATTCCGTACCCGGAGGTTGATTGGTGGGTGCGGTCTGCTTACTGGAAATGCCGACTCGGTATTCGTTATGTTTTGAACCTACCGATTTGGTGCAAGTGGTTCAGTCATAAATGGCATGAAACATGGGAGTGCTTGCAGCATTATCACGTAAGGCAATGCGTTCGTTGCAAGGAGGCGGAGCTTGACCACAGCGTAGAGTTTAGCTGGCTGGACAAACCTACATGGGAGCCAACAGCATTGTTTTGGCGAAAAGAAAAGGGGATTATCAAATGAGTAAACCAGATGCGAAGGGGGTGGAGTGATGGGTCCAAAAGAGACAAACCAATATATCGAAGATTTGCAATGCGCCGTTGTCACCGCCATGCAGAACAAGGAACCGTCCGGCTGCCAAAGCTGCCTAATGATATCGTCTCAATGCAGCCTGCCAACAAGCGGCGTGCCGTGTCTGTGGGGAAAAATCAAACAGCCAACTAATGCTCAACTTGCAAATGTTGTCACGAAAGGATTATAACCCATGAGTAGACCAGAGCTAAAAGCAATCCGCCAGCGGTGCGATGCGGTGATCGGTGAACAACTTTCATATTCTTACCATAAGGATTCTCTATTGCCCGCTACCCTGTTCGTTGAGTACGAAGGCGACGAGTTGGATATCGCGGTGTTCGATGATTGGAGCGGTATGCCTGACGAGATAGGTGCCATCGCACGGTTTCTTGAAAAAGCTAAACCGGATATGCTTGATCTGCTCGACGAAATTGAACGGCTGCAAGGCTTATTACGAGAAGCATTGCCGCATATCGAATGCGAAAACCCTGCGCAGTCCGGGCTTATTACCGAGATCGGGGAATACATAGATGCCCTTACCGTTTACCCAAAGGAGTCAACCCATGAGTAAACCAGACTTGAAAGCAATCCGGGAGCGATGCGAAGCGGCAACGGAAGGGCCGTGGGAAGAATGCAAAGAAGACGGAGTGGACATTATTGGCTCTCAGGACATAATAATTTTAGAAATATGTCTTGGGGCAAAACTGAATTGCCATATTTTCGACGAGAATATTACTTTCATAGCCCACGCCCGCCAAGATATCCCCGATCTTCTCGACGACAACACCGCCAAGGCAGAGGAAATTGAGCGGTTGCGGGAAGTATTGAAAGACATGCACTTTGCGTATATGAACAAGGACGGCGAGAATCCTCACCAGTTTGAAATAGAAGTACTTGAACAATATAATGCCCTGTACCCAAAGGAACCAACCCATGAACAGACCAAACCCGAAAGCAATCCGAGAACGATGTGAGGCTATTAAGGAAACCGGTCCCCGCCGCGGCATAAATATATCTGAAGCGGATTATCACTTCTTCCGGTATCTAACTGACGATGTTATCCCTGCCCTTCTCGATGACAACGCAGCCAAAGCAGAGGAGATTGAACAACTAAAGGGCCGAAAACCTATGCCCTTTGCATGGTGGAAGGAATGCCCTAAGTTAGCACAAGTAACAATGGAGCGCATTATCGAAAACAATGAGCGGCTGCGGGGGGTGCTGGAGGGCAAGGACACAATCATTACACAAATGAACAGAAGACTGGATAGTATGGGAGGCAACTGTTGAGACAGAAGAAACTAAGGCAAAAGAAGCTAACTCGCAGCACTAAAATAATGGCTGGCAAGATGAGCAGGGCCGGACAGGACGTAGGTGAAATAGCCAAAGAACTTGACGTATTGGCTACACCTCTGAAAGCATATCTCAAAGCCAAGTGGCTCGAATGGTGTCTTGAGGCCCTGCATGACTTCGTAATTCGCCGTGACAGGGCCTGTGTGACCTGTGGGAGCACGAAAGACCTGCAAGCCGGGCATTTCATCCAGGGACGCAGGCACAGCCTCCTGTTCGACCATACGAACGTACACGCCCAATGCGAACAGTGCAATATGTATCACGGGGGAGAATTGATCGCTTACACCCGATTCATGCAGGATAAATACGGTAATGAGTATATTGACTTTCTTATCCGGGAAAATAACAAGACTGTAGTTCTGTACATTGACGATTTGAGGCAGATTTGGAAGGCTTTACAATGAAAACCTGCAACCTCTGCAACGAACGCCCAACCACCAAGGGCAAGGCTCGGTGTCAGAAATGCGAGAATATGATAGTAAGGGAAAAACGTAAAGCCAACCCTGACCAAGCCAAGAGAAAACCTATCAACCATGAGGAACGGCTGGCTGCTCATGCTAAAAGGATTCGGGAACATGAAGGGATAGAATAACATGGACAAGCTCGCATTAAGACTGGAATTTGAAGAAGCAAGACAGTTATATCCCGGTGACAAAAGAAGCGAAGCCGTGGAATGGACTTATTTCTGCAATCTCAAGCGATTCAAGGGCAGGTGGAGTGAGATAGTGCCTTTGCTTATCCCTGCTATAAAGAGACAGATAGATCACCGCAGGACGGCAACGGGCTTTGTCGCGGAATGGAAAGGCTTTAAGTCATGGATTTACAACTCCTATTGGACGCTTGAGTTTGGCAGTAAGACAACGGATCCCGCAGAGATAAGACGTAAAAGACGGGCAAAAGAACGACAGGAACTACGTGAGGGCGGCACAGCTATATGGCTGCGAGAACAAACCCCGAAAACAAGACGGCAGTATGCGATAGATTGGCCTATTCACAAATGGCTGGTAGATGAGATTGAAAAAGAAATCTCAGATTCCCCTTGACTTCCTCGAAGAATAGGGTAAGGTATGAATATGAAACGCGACAGTACAATAAGAATAAGAAATACTTCAACCGATTCAATGGACGTGCTGTCGCGAGTGGTCCGTGGAATCGGTTTTTTTAATGTTCCTAGGGTGGGAGTAATCCTATCTGGGTTCGGGCATCATCCGGAAAGTGTCTGCTCGGACCCACTTTTTATGGGCAGAATGTCCCAGTACAGGGGGCTGCACAGAGATAGCTGTACCCGCCATTCGCGCGATTCACTGGAGTGCCTGCCCACCTTTTTGACAATAGAATAACGAGAGCGGAGTAGCATTGGAAGACTTAGAGGGTATCCGAGAAAGGTATACCAAGTACCGGATACGGGTTGCGGGAAGTGCTGGGAATCCTGCCCGCTCTCGTTTTTGACAACAGAATAATGGGCAGGTGGCGGAATAGTAGACGCAGCCGTAAAGCCACAGGCGATCTGGGACGAATTGAACGCTATCTGAAAGATGGAGACTATAGATTCGCATGGGATTAAATGATCATGCAGGTATCGAATCCTGCCCTGCCCCATCTTTTTTGAAACGACTGCATTACGGTGCAGTACGGGACTCAGGCGTCTGGCGGGCGTATTTGATGGGTCTTTAATTGAAGGAGTAAGATAATGGAAGTCGTGATAACATTGCTTGGTTTGTCATTATTAACAATCGTTATTTTTGCAGGCATTATATGGATTTGCTGGGCATTAAGCGGAAGGTAAGATATGAGTTATGAACATGAACCGGAAGACGTGCAGGGAAGCGTACCGTTCTGCAAGAAATGCCATAAAATATGTTGGTACTGGAGTAATGGCAAATTGATAGTAACGGCGTGTGAGATATCCGACAAAGTTGAGGTGAAAGAATGAAAACGGTACGAAAAAACGTCTATTATTGTGACCACTGCAAGAAAAAGGGGCTATCCCCCAGCCACATGCGAGAGCATGAAACAAAATGCACTGGCAATCTCGACAGACAGTGTAATATGTGTGACCAAAACCAGCCCGATTATGCAGCACTTGTTGAAAAATACAAAAGCCAAATGAAGTTAAATGAGACAGAGACGGCTGACGACGAGAATACGTATATAACCATCACTGTAGAGCAGAAGCCAGATTTGGACGCTATTTTTGACGATTGTGAAGGGTGTCCGGCCTGCGTCTTAACTGTATTAAGAGGGTGTGGATTGTGTGGGCCCCCGTGGGAGATGGATTTTAGCTGGAAAAAAGAGAAGGATAAGTGGTGGGAAAATAAAAAATCAGAAAGAGATTGGGACTATTAAAGGTGAAAAAATGAGCAATTACGAGATTTACATAGAAACAAGCCGGAATTTAGACGCAGGGCGTGACTGCATCGAATCCTTCACGATTATGACAAGCCAGAACAGTACGAAAATCCTGGTAGACGAACAGGTTCTGGCTAAGATTCTCTTGAAGCATCTGCGGGTAAATGAGAATCTGGAATATTATTTGTTTTTCCCCTTGACAAATGACTGACGTATGGTATATTGTACTTATATCCTTGAGGCTATATGCTTCGAGCCCCCGGCTCTTTCGGGCGTCGGGGATACTTTTATTGAAAGGTCTGTTTTGCGAGAGACTATGAACAATGCAATAGCATTAAATTCCTCACGGGGGAGTCTCTATAGTCTCTCGCAAACCCGTGAGTTGATATATAAGGCTCAATCACTTAACGGTGGTTGGGTCTTTTTCGTGGGGGTAGAATAATGGCCTTAGAGAATGAATGCAAGATATGCAAAGAATTCGTATTCATGTATGAGTATTGCTGTAAATGTTCGTCCATGTTCGTGGAAGTACTCCTGGCGGGCGACTGGGTCACACAGGAAGAAATTGACCAGATCGAGATAAAAGTGGTGGAAATGATCGAGCAGGAAATAAAGAGGAAGCAAGAGAAAATAAATAAAAAGAACCTTGACATGACAATACAAGCAGGTTATTATGAAGCAAATGGATAAACTCTCGTACAATCTGTTGGTAGTCCAAACCCCCGCACGGGTAAATTTGAGAGTTTATCCCTCGTGTGCGGGGTTTTTTAATGCGCATATTATTTTATAAGGAACCAATTATGGCTAAAAGAAGAGCAAAAGGCAGAGCGAAGCCGGGATCGACAGTAACACGGAAAGTTAGCCGTGGTCCGGGCAAGGGCGATACGGTACAATTCAAGGCCAATTCGTCCAAATCACAAAACCCCGGCAAGCTCGTACCGAGGCGAGTAATAAAAGACGTTGGGAAAAAAGGCACTCAAAGATCACTCCCAAAGGGTAAGAAGAAAAAATGATCTCTCTCATAATTGAGTTTGATAATGACCGGATTGCTATGTTAGAGCGAAAAGCAATCGGCAGGATTCGGTTATACAGTGAAGGTGTAGGCACACTCTGGACAGGTTTTTCCGGCGGCAAAGACAGCATTGTACTGAAAAAACTGATACTCGATTCTGGTGTGCCCGCAGAGTTTCACTATTCCATGACTACGATTGACCCACCCGAACTCATTCATTATATGAAGGAACAGCACAAAGATATCCAATGGAACAGACCGAAGGCGCCGTACTTTCACGAAATGGTACGCCGTGGACTCCCAATGCGTCCGCATTCTCGATGGTGCTGTCACGAATACAAAGAGGCTGGCCCTGCTTCTGGCAAAAATAAGACCGTTGCATTGGGTGTGAGGTGGGCAGAGTCGCCCAACAGAGTCAATAACCGCCAGACTATCCAACAATGCTACAGGGATCGCACCAAAACATTATTACACCCTATCCTTGAATGGACAGATAACGACGTGTGGTGCTACATTCATAGATACGAATTACCTTATTGCAGCCTGTACGACGAAGGATTCAAGCGATTAGGCTGTATTGGGTGTCCGTTCGCATCTCAAAAAGCCAGAGACAGGGAATTTGAGAGATATCCGCGATTTACTCAAGTATACCGCATGTTTGTTCACAGAATGTATCATTACAAGATTGCACAAGGCAAGACATCGTTAAACAGATTTGAGGATGCCGAACATTTATGGTTAGCATGGAAAGGCGATGTACCGTGGCCAAAAAAGATCACAGAAAGTTCATATGCTTTATTTAACGAAAAATGACAATTTATTCTAACAGTACACATTCAGCGGTATGAATAGGCGAAGAAAGAAAAAACGAACAAGAACGGACCAGGTGGTTATCGAGATATTACGCGACCATAACGAGAGACTATTTTACAGGGAGAGAGCTTTTTTAAGCGATATCTATGGGAAACAACCGCTGACGAAGCGGGAGCATCTAAAATTAGAGCGTCTTTACAAATATGTAAGAGAGAGCTAACATGGTTATGATAAAAAAAGATTCGCCAGACGCACGGCAAGAGAGGCGTCGAAAAATCTTAGGCAATAATTATACTGACAAGGGTTCATACCGACAGGATATGGGATAAAACAGGTAACCGCATATCTGAGCCCGCCGTATGGCTAAAGACACAGGCTTGAGTATTCTTATTGGAACATACTTGCCAAACTGGCTCCGAAAGGGTAAGCCAGAGGGAGGGTCGGTTTAGGGTAAACAGGAAAGGACAGGAACATGGCAGATGCGAGAATAATGTATAATACAAGCTGTCTGAAATGTAGTGCATGCGAACCAGAGATGGTTAAGGTTGGGGTATTGCCTTTTTGCAACAAGTGCTACGCGGAGGAATTCAAAGGCGAGGCCGCCATAAACCCCCGAAGCGACCTATACATGAAATGGTTGGAAGAATATCAGAGACAAGAATAGACAGTTGCAGGAAGAAAACGTTAAAATAATTAGACAAAATTGTCAAGAAAGGAAGTAACAATGGAAAAGAGTAAGAGCAAACTGAACCAGGCGAACGCAAAAGTAGTAGCGGCCAAAAAAGAAGCGGCAACGGCGTTCAGGGAATTCTACTGTGTTGGCAAGGAGGTGACCTGTCAGCGCACTGCGACGATTACCGGGGTTGACGCGGAAGTCGGCGTGTTGGAGGTAGATGTCGATGGCGAGAGTGACGTATGGTCTGCTGGGTGGCTTGTTGGGTAGCGGCGGAAAGGAAAGATATGGCATATTTCAGCAACGGCAGCGAAGGATTGGATTGGCAAGAAGAAAACTGTACTGGATGTGTGCATGAAGATGATTGTGCAATAATACACGCGCATTGCATCCACAATTACAGTGAATGTAATGATTCGGCGAGCATTTTGCACGTATTCATCCCGTATGATGATTGCGTGAATGGCGAATGTCGAATGAGGATAGAAAAATGAAAGCACTCTCAATCAAACAGCCCTGGGCATGGGCGATTGCCTACGGCTTCAAGACCATCGAGACGCGGACACGGCCCACGATGCACCGGGGACCATTGTTGATTGCCTCCAGCTTGAAGCCCGATAAGGAACTGCTGGAGTGGTTCATCAAAGACACGGGCGAACATATCGCCGATCAAATGGAATACGGCAAAGCAATCTGTACCGCCAATTTGGTAGACTGCCGACCAATGACCGAAGCCGATCAAGATGCGGCATTGTGCGATATTTATCCGGGTGCTTTCAGTTGGATTCTGAAAGATGTTGAACGAATCGATCCGTTCCCGGTTAAAGGTCAGTTGGGTTTGTATGAAGTAGAATTTGAGAGGATAGAAAAATGAAACTTGAAAAATGCTCATATTGCGGCAATAAATACTCTCGAAGAAATGCTCGGCACCAGGAATAAAAAGA
>SDBT01001365.1_pt1 | contig 42808 bp, 35 predicted proteins | sample 2277101 | NCBI WGS metagenome assembly SDBT01 (sample SAMN10404973, study PRJNA504765) | marine sediment metagenome | isolation source: marine sediment core GS10_PC15, 103 cmbsf | place: Arctic Ocean: Southern Knipovich Ridge | collected 2010
AGCTGGCTGCGTAGCTCAGTGGTAGAGCAGCGGACTCATAAGCCGTTGGCCGCTGGTTCGAATCCAGCCGCAGCCACCATTTCTATGTCAAATATTTCTTTCGAAGAATTTAAAAAGTTAGATTTGCGGATTGGGAAAGTAATTTCGGCTGAAAAAATTGTTAGTTCGAATAATTTACTCAAGCTCGAGATTGATATCGGGAAAGAAAAAAGACAAGTACTAGCTGGTATTTCAAAATATTACGAACCAAAGGAATTAATTGATGCAAACCTTGTAATTGTTACCAACCTAGAACCCAAAAAAATGATGGGTTTCGAAAGCCAAGGTATGATTCTTTGTGCTGAAAGTACGGATGATGAACCTGTTTGTCTCGCCCCTCTCAAAGAAGTTCCTCCAGGTTCAAAGGTTCTCTAAGTGTTATTCTCCCAACTAGTAACAAGAAGGAGGAGAGCTGCCGCTTACAGATCTTACTTGAGTAGATTCGTGAATATACCCGGGAAAACCAGGTGAGTTGTGATAAAAGGCTACAGAGCTGCTCGAACATTTCTCATAGATTATGTTCGCGGTGTCTATGTCAGTGCCCATACTAGAAGTTAGTTCTACTAAGGAGGTAGGGTAGCTGCTTTGTTCCACATAGTACACCGTTAGCTGAGTGGAGATGGCTCTTAAATCAGCCTGGGTTTTCAATTTTTGTGCTTGGGTGAGAGAACTTGTGACTGTCCCGTCGTTCTGCATGCCCGTAGTATCGTCTAGATCAGTTTGGGTTGTGCTGAATCTTGGAACGGCAAATAAAACAACCGTAATCCCAACCGACAATATTAATCCCGCCATAACCAAACCAACTAAAAGACCGCCACGCTCGTTCATATAGTCTATTATTTCAAAAGTAGCACCCATCAAGCAACCTTTTAGTGTATTGTATAATTGAACAGAAATGAAAAACCGGATTCTCACTGGCGATAGGCCGACAGGAAAATTACATCTGGGTCACTACGTGGGCTCACTAAAAAACAGACTAAGACTTCAGAATGAGTACGAAGTCTTTCTTCTCGTGGCTGATTTGCATGCCTTGACGACAAATACCGATACATCGCAGCTACAACAAAACATCAAAGACCTTATTTTAGACCAACTTTCGGTTGGAATTGATCCAAGAAAAGTAACTTTTTGCGTTCAAAGCCAGATTCCTGAGGGCCAAGAACTATCAGTTATATTTTCGATGCTAGTTTCAAAATCCAGAGCAGAGAGAATACCAACGCTGAAAGATATTTTGAGAGATTTGAAGATTGAAAACCCTTCGCTGGGACTACTTAATTACCCTGTTTTGCAAGCAGCAGATATTTTGATGATGCAGGCAAGCCTAGTGCCAGTTGGTAAAGATCAGGCGAGTCACATAGAGCTTACCCGAGAAATCGCCGAAAAATTTAATTCGACATATAAAAACACCCTGCCTATCCCCGAGGCTCTTATTCCAGAAGATATTGGGACCCTACCGGGAATAGATGGTAAGCAGAAGATGAGCAAAAGCTTAAATAACGCAATATTTCTTTCCGATGATGAAAGAACGGTTGAAACAAAAGTTTCAAAAATGTACACAGACCCTACTCGGATCCATCCTACAGACCCAGGCCATATAGAAGGAAATCCAGTCTTCATTTATCTTGAAGCGTTTGCAACAGAAAAGGATAAATCGAGGGTTGAAGAATTGAAGAAGAAGTACAAGGAAGGTAAGGTTGGGGATGTCGAAGTAAAAGAATTCCTTGTCGCAGTTTTGAACCAATTCTTAGACCCAATCAGAAAAAAGCGAGCCGGGTTAGAGAAAGAGCCTGGATTGGTTGGAAGAGTATTAAATGAAGGTACGAAGAAAGCGAGAGAGGAGGCTACGGAAACTCTTAAACTTGTTAAAGACGCAATGAAGTTATCTTAACTATTCCCAGCAAAATCTAAATTTAATTGCTAACCTTCATTCTAGGTGATATAATTTCCGCGCAAATTCGAAAATGGAGACACTAAAGAAAAAAGGGAAAAACCAAAATACAGTACGCACTATCATACTTTATGTTGTTTTGGCCATAATAGCTACCTTTGTAATAGTCCAATTCTTACCCACTAGAAGTACAGCTGAAGATAAGAAACTTTCCGAAGTGCTGACCTTAATTAAAGAGGAGGGAGTAAAAGAAGTACAAATTGATGGAACTAGTGTCAACGTGGAGTTAAAAGACGGAAAAAAAGTAAAGGCAGTGAAAGAGGAAGCAGTTAGTTTCTCGGAAATTCTCAAAGATGCTGGAATTGACCCAAAAAGTTTTCCTTGGGGTGTAAAAGATACTTCTGGTTCTAGAGCAATACTGAATATCGCCCTCGCTTTTTTACCAGTGCTTATCATAGTTGGTTTTTTCTACTTCTTTCTTCGCCAGGCACGTGGGGCAGGCGAAAATCTTTTGTCATTTGCTCGAAGTCGGGCGAAACCATTTAGTAAAGATAAACCAGTGGTTAAATTCACCGCAGTGGCAGGAGTAGAGGAAGCTAAACGTGAACTTCAAGAAGTGGTCCAGTTTCTAAAAAAACCAGAGAAATTCCGTGCTCTTGGAGCTAAAATCCCAAAGGGCGCGCTTTTAGTTGGGCCCGCCGGTGTAGGAAAGACTCTTCTTGCTCGAGCAGTGGCAGGCGAAGCTGAAGTTCCATTTTACTCAATTGCAGGGAGTGAATTTATGGAAATGTTGGTAGGAGTTGGAGCCAGCAGAGTAAGGGATTTGTTCGAAAATGCTAAAAAGACTGCACCTTCAATCATTTTCATTGACGAAATTGACTCTATTGGCCGCACAAGAGGGCTGGGAATTGGTGGTGGGCATGACGAGCGGGAGCAAACTTTGAACCAGATTTTAGTTGAAATGGATGGGTTTGAACCAAACGACAACGTGATCGTTATAGCGGCTACTAACCGACCGGATATGCTCGACTCTGCTCTGACTCGTCCAGGGCGTTTTGATCGCCGAGTTGTCCTTGACATGCCTGATATTGATGGGCGAAAAGCGATTATTAAAATTCATTCTAAAAACAAACCCCTTGGGCCTGATGTTGATCTGGATAAAATAGCCAGGAGAACAGTTGGTTTTTCAGGAGCTGATTTAGAAAACATGCTCAACGAGTCAGCCATATTAGCTGCAAGAGGGAACAAAAAGCAGGTTGAGGCTGAGGATTTGGAAGAGGCTGCACTGAAAGTACAACTTGGTCCAGAGAAAAAGAGAATGACAACCGAGGAAGAAAAAATCATGACCGCTTATCACGAAGCAGGGCACGCACTGGTAACAAAAATGCTTCCTCATACCGATCCAGTCCACCGAATTTCTATCGTTGCGCGTGGTCCAACAGGTGGTCACACACTTATTCCACCAACCGTTGACAGATACAATGAAACCAAGACGAGATTACTTGAGACGGTTACTTCGCTTCTTGGTGGTCGGGCGGCGGAAGAAATTGAGTTCAATGAGTTTACTGTAGGTGCTTCCAGCGATATTCAAAGAGCGACCGAAATTGCTCGAAAAATGGTAACTGAATTTGGTATGAGCCAACTTGGGCCGCTTACCACAGGTGTTCGTGGCGAAAGCCCTTGGCTCGCCAGAGAACTTGGTGATCCTAAACCAATCTCGGAACATTTTGCTGCAAAAGTCGATGATGAGATCAAAAAAATAATCGATGTTAGTTTTGAGCGTGCTAAAAAGATTTTACGTGGCAATAAGGAAAAACTTAGTTTAATTGCGAGTGTGTTAATTAAAAAAGAGACACTTGAAGGCAACGAATTTGAAGAACTTGTTGAACGAGGCGAAAAACTTCATCAAGTAAAAGAAACAATGGTTGGGTTGCCAAAAGAAGTTGAGGACAAAGAAGACAAAAAAGAAGTAGCAAAAGCAAAACCTTCCTAAACCCCACAAATAAATTACTTCTAGCTATCAAGAAAAAGATATTGTCACGAGTTGCCCAAGCGTTTACAATAAGGGTGCTTTTATGAAGCAAGATTTTTGGATTTTTACTGGTAGAGCCAATTCAGAACTGGCTAGTGCTATTGCCAAGAAACTGAAGCTAAACTTGGGTAGAATTGAAATACGTGATTTTGCTGACGGGGAAGTATGTGTTCAAATAAAGGAAAATGTTCGGGGAAGGCCGGTCTTTTTCGTTCAATCAATTTGTCCTCCTTGCGGTAACAAAGACTTGGTTGAGCTTCTAATAGCGATTGATGCTTTTCATCGTGCTTCAGCCAGTGAGATCACGGCTGTTATTCCTTATTTTGGTTATTCTCGGCAGGATAGGAAAGATCGCCCACGCGTTGCTATCACCGCAAGGCTAATGGCCAATATTTTGGAAGCTTCAGGTGTAAGTAGAGTGCTCTGTGTCGATCTCCACTCAGACCAAATTCAAGGCTTTTTCAATATTCCAGTCGATAATCTGTACAGCAGTTATGTGTTGATCTCGGCGCTGAGAAAAAATTTCAAAAATAATCTGATGATAATTTCTCCTGACGTTGGTGGTACGGCTCGGGCTCGGGCTTATGCTTCTAGGCTTAAAGTCCCTCTTGGTGTGATTGATAAAAGACGCGATCCAAACATTCCAAACAAGGCTGAAGCTTTGAATGTGATTGGTGATGTTAATGACAAACAAGTTGTGATCGTGGATGATATGATTGATACAGCTGGGACTTTGATTGAAGCAGTAAAGGCGATTAAAAAAGCTGGGGCAGCCTCTATCTCTGCAGTCGCTGCTCATGGCCTTTTTTCTGGTGAAGCTATCTCTAGGATAGAAAAATCTGAACTTGATCAAGTCCTTGTTACAGATACAGTTCCACCAAGAAACAACTCCAAAAAAATTAAGGCTGTCTCAGTCGCCCCGCTTCTTGCAGAAGCAATCAAAAGAATCCACAAACGGCGCTCGGTCAGTTCTTTGTTTGTCTAACCCTGTTCGTTTACAAGACCTGCTAAATTGGTTAAAATTCGTTCGTAATGAAGAAATTGGTTTTAGTTGACGGGCACGCTGTTTTTCACCGAGCGTACCACGCATTGCCTCCATTAACGACTTCGAAGGGTGAATTGGTAAACGCAGTCTTTGGTTTCACCAGCATGCTTTTGCGGGCAATTGCTGATATCAAACCCGACTATATCGTAGTTACTTTCGATACCGCAGAGCCTACCTTTCGCCGCCAGGAATTTACTGCTTATAAAGCCCAAAGAGTTGCTGCGCCAGAAGAACTTCATGAGCAGCTGCCGCGGGCAAAAGAAGTACTCGGTACCCTAAATATTCCTATTTTTGAACTTGCTGGTTATGAGGCCGACGATATTATCGGTACGTTGGTGAAACAAGCAACAGAGGATGGAATTGCCGATCTCGAGACGATAGTTGTTACTGGCGATAGGGATACGTTGCAGCTGGTTCGCCCACACGTCAAAATCTACACCCCAGGAAAAAGCTTCTCCGACGTGGTTTATTATGATGAAAGAAGCATTAAGGAAAAGTACGGGTTGGAGCCCAAACAGTTAATTGATTTCAAGGCAATCGCTGGGGATCCTTCCGACAACATCCCAGGCGTGCGGGGAATCGGTAGCGTGGGTGCGACGAAACTGATCAGCGAATTTAGGTCGGTGGAAGGTGTCTATAAAAACCTGGAAAAGATTCCTGAAAGAATTCGTAAATTGCTTGGAGAAAGCGCCGAACAAGCAGTTCTTTCAAAGAAATTGGTCACAATTGATTGTAACACCCCGATAAAACTAGAACTTCCCAAATGTGTTTTGTCTGATTACGACAAAGAGGCAGCAGTGAAGCTATTTGAGGAGCTTGAGTTCCGTAGCCTAATCAGCAAGCTACCTGGAACGACACAAGAACCAACTGGAAAAAAGCAAAAACCCGTTGAGGTTGCTAAAGGCCAGGCAGGATTATTCGAGAAAGAAGAAAGAAGCGGTAGCAGTGATGCGTTGGAAAAAGTTCTGCGGGAGATGGAGGAGCAGGGAGTGTTAATTGATAAGGCAAAGCTAGCGAAACTTTCCAAAGAAATTAATAAAGATCTGGCAGTTTTAGAAAAGAAAATTTTTAAAGAGGTAGGACACGAATTCAATCTCAATTCACCAAAACAGCTTTCTGGTGTTCTCTATGACGAATTAAATTTGGTCCCTCAACGTTCAACCCGAATCAAAACCCACAAATCGACCGATGAAGCAACCCTTTCCACTTTGATCGGTGCGCACCCGGTGATTGAAGCGATCTTGCAATATAGAGAGCTTTTTAAACTTAAATCTACTTATGTTGACGCATTTCCAGACCAAATTGGTATAGACGGTAGGATACATACACATTTCCACTCGGACGTGACGAGAACTGGTAGGCTTTCAAGTAAAAATCCAAACCTCCAAAATATTCCTGCGCGTGGTGAGTGGGGAGAAAAGGTTCGTAGTGCCCTTATTGCGCCAAAAGGACAAGCGCTACTTTCTGCCGATTACAATCAAATTGAGTTGCGAGTAATGGCTCATGTGAGCGGGGACAACGAATTAAAACGAATTTTTGAGGCAGGAGAAGATATTCACACCCAGGCAGCTATTGCAGTTTTGGGTAAAAAAGAGACTCAGGTTACGAAAGAAGACAGGCGAGTCGCAAAAATGGTCAACTTCGGAATTATGTATGGAATATCACCTTTTGGGCTCGGGAAGCAGTTGGGTATTGAGCCTGGCGAGGCTAAAGAAATCATTGAGCGCTACTACACTCGTTTCCCAGCCGTAAAAAAGTGGATCGGGGCTATACTAGCTGAAGCCTATGAAAAAGGCTTTGTAGAAACGCTAGGCGGCTTCAGAAGGTATGTTCTCGAGCTTAGAAGTAACAAGATGACTGTCAGGCACTTGGGCGAGCGTATTGCAGTAAATTCGCCTATCCAAGGCACAGCGGCCGATATCATTAAAAGGGCGATGGTTGAGATTAGCGAGAAACTGAAGAAAGAATACGAAACGAAAATGATATTGCAGGTTCATGACGAACTGGTCTTTGAAGTACCTGAAAAGGAATTAAAACAGGCGGCAAAACTAGTGAAAGATACCATGGAGAATTGCTTCAAACTCAACGTTCCTCTTGTTGTAGAATTCAAAAGCGGAGATAATTGGGGCCAGATGAAGCCTCTAAAAATTTAATCCTCAGGATCTATTTTTCAAGTGGTAAAATAAAATAAATAAGCAGACTAAAAACCTGCGTGGAGGAGGAAAAGTGAGACGCGACAGAGGGCACCTTACAATTCAGCAAGTTACTGTCGATGGTTTGAAGGCCAGCTTTATTAGGCAGGGGCAAGGTCCTAGCTTGGTAATCGTGCCTGGCTTGTTTCAACATCTCAACGGCCTTCGTCACCTCGTTAATCGTCTCTCCGATTACTTTGACGTGACTTTGCTGGCTACACCTGGAAGTGAAGGCAGCAGTCTCTTGCCAAGGTATGATCGGCAGACGGTTCAGTGGTGGTTTGAAGAGACCCTTGGGAAGCTTGGCATTCAGCGGGCCATCGTAGTTTCTGTCTCAATCGGAGCAGCTCTGGCAATGCTAGCGCTCACTGATTCAAAGAGAATCCAGGTTAAAGCGTACGTGGTTCAGGAGCCGGTGATTCGGGTGGGCGACGCCCAGTTTTGGTTGAGGTGGTTGTCCCACATTGACGGCCTTCTGTGGAAGTCACGGATGGGATTTGTTTCCATCGGATTTCTATGGCTGGTAAGGGCGCTATTGGCTTATGGGGTGAGACTAGGTTGGGCGAAAGCCCTTCTAAACACTCCTTTGCGTAGTCTTTCTGGTATGGCTGATCTTCTCCGCAAAGAGGCGATTCACAGACTGGCTCAGCCAGTTAGCGAGAGAATACCCACGATGGTTGTAGTAGGAGAGATCAAGAGTTGGTGGTTGCTCAACTATCGCTCTATGGATCAAGTATTAGAATCGATGAAGGCGCAGGCTCAAGCAATTCTGGCCAAAGCCCGGCACTTCCTTCGTCGCCCTGATCAAGAAAGCCTCGCTACTCAGATCGTGCAGTTCGCCCAGCTGCGAGGGTTACTCGAAGAGGAGAGTGAACACTCCAACTAGCCGCCCCAAATCCTCTCATGGAGGCGGGGCGGCGGCTACATTCTTGTGTTAAAATATCTCCGATGCCAGAGCTTCCTGAAGTTGAAACAATCAAAAGGGATATTGAAAAAAGCTTAATCGGCCACAAAATATTAGGTGTCTGGACTGATTGGGCAAAGGCGCTCAAACCAGAACCTGAAGTATTCAAAAAGGCTATCGTTGGGAAGAAATTTAAATCTGTTGGTAGACGTGCTAAACTTCTTATTTTCCATGTTGATTCGGTACCGCTTGTTGCGCATCTTAAGCTCAGTGGGCGTTTGCTTTATCGGGATCAAAAAGAGCCTACCGATAAGTTCACGCACGTGGTTCTTAAACTAGATCGTGAGAAGGAGCTTCGTTTCGCTGACCTACGGAAATTTGGTTGGATGAAAGTTTTGAAAGACGAAGACGAGCTTGACGCGGTTCTTGGCGAGTTTGGAATTGAGCCTTTCACAGCTGATTTTACTTTAGAAAACTTCTCAAAGGTATTACAGAGTAAAAAAACGGCGATTAAGCCGCTTCTTATGGATCAATCGCAAATTGCCGGAGTGGGTAATATTTACGCTGATGAAAGCCTGTGGTGTGCGATGATTCATCCGTTGCGGTCGGCGAATTCGTTGAGTGAGAAAGAAGTCAATGAGCTATTTACTTGTGTTCAAGACTCCCTTCAATCTGGTATAAAAGATAGAGGTACAAGTGTTGATATGTACCTGGATTTGTTCGGGGAGCGGGGAGAACATGAGAAAAACCTGAAGATCTTTAGAAGAGACGGTTCGCCTTGTTCTCGGTGTGGGTCCGAAGTCAAAAAAACCCGCGTTGGGGGTAGAGGTACACATTTCTGTCCAAAGTGCCAATTAAAATGATACACAAATTGGAGATTTCAGTTGTAGTTCCAGCCTACAACGAAGAAAAATACATAGCAAATTGCCTGCAGTCGCTCGCAAGTCAAACATTTCCAAAAAATAGTCACGAGATAATTGTAGTTGATAACAATTCAGCTGATAAAACGAGGAAAATTGCTGAAGAATTCGGAGCACGGGTAATCGGTTGCCAAGTTCAAGGTGTGGCTGCAGCTAGGGCGGCTGGATCTGAGGCTGCTTACGGTGAAATTATTGCTGGAACTGATGCAGATACTCAAGTACCGCCGGAGTGGCTAGCCAAAATCGCTACCCATTTTCAAGAAGATTCAAATTTGGTTGGTTTGACTGGACCGACGTATCTAAACGATACGGGGCGGCTTTTTTCAAAATTCGCATTTTTGTCCTTCGATGTTTTTCAAAAAATTAATTTCGCTGCTGGCAAACCAACCTTTTCGGGCTTTAATTTTGCGGTCAGGAAGGATGCGTATGAAGAGATTGGTGGGATTAATACGAATCTAGAAAGCGCTGAGGATATAGATTTGTCATTTAGGCTTGCCAAAATAGGAAAAGTGAAATATTTTTCCGACGTGGTTGTTTACACATCAGCGAGAAGGATAAAGAGAACCCCGTTTGAGTTCTTCCGGCACAATATAAAAAACTATTACTTGATGCTGAGAAAGAAAGAACCTGAGCCATTTAAACCTATAAGATGAGAGCTTTATTATTATACAGACTGTTATATAGATATACTTATTGATATAATCTCATAGGAATCGCCGAAGTAAGTAAGTTTATTTTCATTCAAACTCGGGAGTTTTCATGAAGATTGGATTTTTCACAGATGGATATTTGCCTCAGCCAAACGGTGTAGCTATATCGGTTGCTACTTGTGCAAAGGCCTTACAAAAACGCGGCCACGAGGTTTTCATTGTCGCCCCAAAGCAATCAGGTTACAAGGACGAAAAAAATGTTTTTAGGCTCACCTCGGTAAAAATCCAAGGCAAGGGAGATTTTCGCTTAGCCCTCAATCTGCCTGAGAAACCGCTTCGCCAGATACTAAAGATAAATTTTGATATTATTCACGGCCACGCCGGTGGGCCAGTAACGCTGCTAGGTTGGCAAATTTCACGAATTAAAAACGTACCGTTCGTTGGTACTTATCACACTTTATGGAACCGGTACACCCACTACGTTTTAAAGGGAAAACTGGTAACCCCAAAGATGGCTGAAGTAGCCTCCAAAATCTTCGGTAATCTTTGCGATTTGCTAATAGCCCCGACTCCGAGGGTGAGGGAAGAACTTATTTCCTACGGTGTTACAAAGCCAATTGCGGTGGTTGGTAGCGGCCTTGATTTAGCCCGTTTTGCAAAAGCCAAAAAAGGCTTTTTACGAGGCAAATTAAATTTAGGAAAGGAAGAAAAAATACTTCTTTTTGTCGGGCGTTTGGGCAAAGAAAAGTCAGCCGATTTTTTGATAAAAGCCTTCAAGGCTGTTCTTAAAGAAAATCCAAAAACTTCGTTAGTTTTAGTAGGTGATGGTTCTGATAAAGCTAAGCTGGAAGCTCAAGCAAAGAATTTAAAGATTGAAAAAAGCGTACTGTTCCCCGGTTTTGTGGATCCAGCTGATATGCCAGAGGTTTACGCTGATGCCGATATTTTCGTTTTCGCTTCCCAAACCGAAACTCAAGGGCTGGTCATTCCCGAAGCATTTGCTTCTGGGTTGCCAGCGGTTGTCGTAGAAGATCCGGCGTTTGAAGGGGTAGTAAAGGACGGCTATAATGGTTTTTTGGTCGAAAGAGATACCAAAGCGTTCGCTCAAAAAGTAAGCTTTCTCCTGCAAAATACTTCTGACAGGGAAAGATTTTCCCAGAATGCAGCGAGTACAGCAGAGGAGTTCTCGGTAGAAGTTATGGCAGAAAAACTAGAAAAACTTTACAAAGGTTTGGTAGCTAAATACAAAAGGAGAAAATTATTCCCAGAAAGAATAAAAGATTTAAGGAGCGTTTTGGATCTCACAACGCAAATAAATAAACTCAAAAATATCTTTATCTCCCCTTACCTTTATTTTGGAGGAAAAAGCGATGGCTAAAATATTAGATGGAAGAGCCACCCGAGACCAGATTTTGGAGGATTTGAAGAAAAAGGTTGCGAAATTAAAGGCTAAACCTACACTGGCTATAATTTTGGTTGGCGACGATCCTGCCTCAGTAATTTATGTGCGTGAAAAAGAAAAAGCAGCCAGAAAGATCGGCATAAACTTTCAGCTTGTCAAAAAACCTTCTTCAACGGGGCAAGCAGATCTCGAAAAAAACATCAAAAACTTAAATAGCGATCTAAAAGTGAAGGGAATTGTAGTTCAAAAGCCCCTTCCCAAAAGCATTGACGATGAAAAAATCGATCGATTAATTGCGCCGGAGAAAGATGTTGATGGCCTTCATCCTGCTTCAAGTTTTTATCCCGCGACCGCTAAGGGGGTCTTAAAACTTCTAAAAAAAGCAAAAATTAAATTGGAAGGTAAGGATGCTGTGGTTATCGGTAGAAGCAAACTAAGCGGTTTGCCAACCGCGCTTTTGCTGCTTGAAGAAAACGCTACAGTTACAATTTGCCATTCAAAAACCCGCAATTTGAAAGAGAAAACCTGCCAGGCAGATATTTTAGTTGCAGCAGTTGGAGTTCCTAAACTAGTGACCGCTGATATGGTTAAAAATGGAGTAGTCGTAATTGATGTTGGGATAAATCGAGTTGGAAAACGAGTGATTGGCGATGTGGTTTTTGAAAATGTAAAGAATAAAGCTAGCTTCATTACTCCAGTTCCCGGTGGTGTAGGACCAATGATTGTTGCCGGACTAATGATGAACCTCGTCGAAGCCGCAGAATAATAACCCCATAGACTTGCTTGCTAGATACGTTCGTGGTAGAATTCTCCCGATTTCAGGGAGGAGAAAGGTTGGAAGAGGTGGCTATTGAGAGTAGTATCTTTGGCGATCCTCACTACGCAGCAAGATTCAAGCGTCTTCTAGACGCGCCGGACGAGCCTACGCAGCTCCAGATTTTGATAGAAGAGTTCATTCTTCCGGAGCTGATCGAGATCGCGCAGATGCTGATGCGGAAAGCACCCGACCAGCATACGGCAGACGAGCGAAAGCTCACCAGGATATTAGCACAGCGTGGCGACGAGTTAGAAGTCGTGGCACTGCTAAGAGTAGCATCGGCCGAAATGAAAGAGGGCTAGTTGGCTATGGGAACTGCCGACCAAAGTGAACAGGCGGAAACGAAGGCGGAAGAAGCCTCCGTTTTGACAGAGCATTGGTTGATCTGTGTGATACTGGGAGGGTTCTGGAACCTAGCTGCTTAGCTACTTGGCCTTCGTAGACGGTGTCAGGGAGAAGACCCATAAGAAGACGAGCTAGGACGCTGGACCAAAAGAGGGAGGTACAAATGGTGAGGGAAAAGAAGCAGAAATACTTGACTCTGCGGGAGAAGGTAGCGGTTCTAGCGGCAGCGTTGTCAGCGCCAGCTGCTCTCCTCTTTATCTATCATTTCTGGGCGCGGGAAATCTAACACACCTTGATTCCGTGCCACTTCCGCTAGCGGTCGAAAGAACGATACGTTGGGGCTAGCACACATGACGGTGTGGGCTAGCCTCTCTTAATTTTAAACCTCAAATTTTATTAATCTTTCACGAATAAATTGACAAACCGACTCTTGAGTGCTACTTTTTGTACGAAAAGAAAAGGGGACCCAAGTGGCTAATTGATTGTCGCTGATGAGACTGCGGGGTGTGACTGAGAGGTTCTGGAAGGTCCTCCCAAAGTTGGTTCGACTCCTGGCGATTTTCAGTATGATTGAAATTTCTGTGATCGCGATCTTGCGGCTTCTGAATCTGGATTAAGGAAGGTAGGGAGATGACATCTTCTAGAGTCGAACCCAAACAGAAGCATTCGGCAAACCGGCTGCTTCTAGCTACTATAGCTATAGCCGTCGCTGTAGTAATGTGGTTGTTGTGGCCACGGGAGAAACGGAACCATCAGCGTCCAGTAGCTCGTCGGTCGGATAGATTTGAAGGGGGGCGAATGAAGTGAAGCAAAAAGGACGACGAGAGAAGATTGGGTGGGGACGGTTGGTTGTCATAGATATTGCAGCCGCCGTCGTCATGATTGCGGGACTACTCTCCCTACTCCGCTTGATGATGAGGAGGTTCTACGAGAGGAACGTCCCAATCGAACAAAGAAAGTTGGAGGAAGCAAAGGCAGAGATGTGGGGAGACTAGCGGCAGAGGCTTAGACACAGGTCTGCTGTGAGAGCAACGCTGAGGGCTACGGTTCTTGGCGTTTTCGTTTGTGATAAAATATTCCTCTCTCTCTCACTGCTACGATTAGTCTCCTCATCGGGTTGGTGGCGGCTCTCCTACTTCTACGGTTCTTAGCAACAATTCGGAAGAGACATAACAAAACGTCTGTGGTCAGAGCATGATAGGACAAGAGGAGAGGGAAGACGGTTAGGAAGTCCTGAAACGGATTCTACCGTCGGCAAGGCTGAGGGCCACTGTGTCCCCGGCCTTGGCCTTTCCCTCAACCATCAACATCGCAAGCTCATCCAAAAGCCGGTCTTGAATCACGCGTTTCAATGGTCGAGCACCCCAAACAGGATCGAAACCTTCTTTTGCAATTTTTGCAGCGACTTTGTTATCTATTTTCAAAGTAATACCTTTTTCCTTGAATCGTGCAAGTACTTTTGCAAGCTGCAGGGTAGTTATTTGTTTAATTTCCTTCTCACCAAGAGAATTGAAGATGACAATTTCGTCAATTCGGTTCAAAAATTCTGGTCGGAAGGAACGTCTTACAAGATCCATTAACTCTTCCTTCATGATTTGCAGAGTCTTACCTTCATATTTCTGAATAATCTCACTTCCTAGGTTGCTAGTCATGATAATTATAGTATTGGCAAAATCAACAGTTCTTCCTCTTCCGTCAGTCAACCTTCCATCATCTAGCACTTGAAGTAGGAGATTGAAAACCTCAGTATGGGCTTTTTCGATTTCGTCGAACAACACCACAGCGTAAGGTCTGCGTCTTACAGCCTCAGTGAGTTGGCCACCTTCCTCAAAACCAATATACCCAGGTGGCGCGCCGATTAGCCGAGCAACTGCGTGGCGTTCTGTGTATTCGCTCATATCGATTCGCACCATTGCATCCGCATCATTGAATAGAAAATCAGCCAGGCTACGTGCAAGTTCTGTTTTTCCCACGCCGGTTGGCCCAAGAAAAATAAATGAACCAATTGGTTTGGTTTCTTCGCTAATTCCAGCTCGGTGACGCCGGATAGCATTAGCTACTGCTTTAACTGCGGGGTCTTGATCAACCATTCTTTTGTGAATCTCTTCTTCCATCCGCGAAAGTTTTTCGGCTTCGCCTTCGAGCAATCTTGCTACCGGGATGGATGTCCAGCGAGAAACAACTTTGGCGATATCCTCAGCGGTTACTTCCTCACGCAGTAGTGCAGATTTCCCTTCGGTTACTTCCAACAGGAGTTTATTAGCCTCTTTAATCTTCTTTTCAATTTCTGGGATTTTTCCATATTTTATTTCTGCTGCTTTGTTTAAATCAGCACCGCGCTCGGCTTGGTCAAGGGCGATCTTTGCTCGTTCTAGTGCGGAGTTAAGAGTGCGCAGTTTGTTGATTACCTCTTTTTCTTTCTTCCATTGAGCTTCAAGCTCATCAAAGCCCTTTTTCTTACTTGCAACTTCGGTTTCAATCTTCTTCAAACGCTCGCGACTAGCAGGGTCTTTTTCTTTCTTTAGAGCTTGCTGTTCAATTTCCAACTGCAAAATATTTCGTTTAAGATTATCTAATTCTGCCGGCATGCTTTCGACTTCCATTTTTAATGATGCAGTTGCTTCATCAATCAGATCAACTGCTTTGTCGGGGAGGAAACGGCCAGAGATGTAACGTGCTGAAAGAGTTGCTGCGGCGATAATAGCCGCGTCAGTAATCCTTATCCCATGATGAACCTCGTAACGCTCTTTTAGGCCTCTTAAAATTGCTACAGTATCTTCAACACTAGGTTGATCTACGTAAACTGGTTGAAACCTTCGCTCAAACGCAGGGTCTTTTTCAATATATTCTCGGTATTCTTTGCTTGTTGTAGCACCAATCATGCGGAGTTCGCCGCGGGCCAGCGCAGGTTTAAGAATATTAGCTGCATCTACTGCACCTTCGGCTTTTCCGACACCGATTACAGTATGGAGTTCGTCGATAAATAAAATGTATTTACCATCGGCTTCAGTGACAGCTTTTAGGACTGCTTTTAGCCTTTCTTCAAATTCTCCCCGGAACATTGCGCCAGCAACCAGGGTGGCCATATCCAGTTGAATTAGTTCTTTATTTTTCAAAGTATCCGGCACATCACCAGAGACCATCCGTTGAGCCAGACCTTCGACAATTGCAGTTTTTCCCACGCCGGCTTCACCGACCAAAACAGGGTTGTTTTTCGTTCTGCGGGAAAGTATTTGCATGACGCGACGGATTTCCTCGTCACGGCCAATGACCGGATCAAGTTTGCCGTCACCAGCTAGAGAAGTGAGATTTCTTCCGTAACTTTTCAACGGATCTTGTGAAGTTTGATATGGAGTTGGCTGACCTGAAAGACCGTTCATGTGTGCTAATTAGTTGATATGTTTAGGTTCGCAAGATTAATTTATAACACATAACTTTAGCACTTGCAACCCCCGTTTGCTAACATTATTTGGTAAAGTTGCTTGCCATTTGACCTAAATGTAAAATCAGATTGGAGAAAGGAGTCCTGAATGAGAAGAAGATTGAGAGGTCCTGTGCCATTGGGCGAGTTAGAGCAGTTCGTCTTAGAAGCGAGACGAGAGACGTATGATCAACGGTCTGTTCCACTATCGTTTCTGCCGGGTACTTTTCTTATTGGACACTCAAGCAATCCCTTCCAATACAAGGCAATTCTGTTTGGGCAAAGGGGAGCTTGGAGGTCTAATAAGGTAGAGACCGTGGTGCTTAACGGCCGTTTAGTCTGGCATGGCTCGATGGACTTCGGGGTGCTCTTCAAAAAGCTGTACGGCTTAAGAGAAGAGTTTTTCGAATTCCTCGACGAAGTGCTCCGTGAACATCCAGAGACTCGTCTAGGCCGGGTTGTCGATGAAAGATGAGGTAGGTGGTATTACCTCTACGACGGCCAAGGATCAATTGACGAATGCTACGGCCCAGAAATGATCTTTTGGGACGATCTTCTGATCGCAAGAGGCTTTTTCTCGGGGCGCCTTCACACACGTTATTGATCTCACACGAGGCCGCTAGTTACCCGCTAGTGGCCTCACCAACCAATCAAACAACTATCCCAGAGTATTTGACAAAAGGACTATATTTGTGGTAAAAACCTCCTACCGAAAGGGAGAGTTTGCGGCAAATCTGTCGCAAGGAGGTGAGGTTTTTACAACGGAATAGCTTAATGAGCTTAAAAGGGATACGGGTAAGGGGCCTCTAAACCAAAGGGTTCAAGGAGGAAAAAGATGAAAACCCGTATCCTATTGGCACTTCTTGTCGCTATGACGATAGTCGCCATTGCGAGCGGTTCAGGAACCGCTCTTGCTGATGGTGGAAAGGACAAGGGTAAGAAGCCTAAGACCGAAGTAGAGGAACGAGTCGTCGATCAGACCCCGGTCTTCAGCGATGAGGGCCAGTTTGTAGGGTTTATCACGACCGTAGTCGGATCCGAGGTCGAGGAACCACCGAACGAGGAAACCCCCACCTCTACGGTAGCGGCTGCCTACTACACCAGATCGAAGACCTGCTACACTAGGCAGTGGATGACCAACTGGTGGGGGATGAAATTGTGGCAGTTGACTCTGCGTCAAACCTGGGGCTACAACGGCTCTAGGATCGTGTGGGCCGCTCGGCCCGACGTAAGCGCTTGGTCTCGGGCTGGATGGAGTCACACTAGTCCTCGAAGCGGGGTCTATTGGACGCAGTGGCCACGCTACATGAGGACTTGGGCATCGGACACATTCACCTTCAGGATAGGGTGGTACACTGTTCAGAGCCGAACGGCTTCGTTGTACTTCAACATCAACTACAACGGACAGTGTTACTACTAAGGATGTGGCTGATGAGGAGGATCGTATCGGTACTTACGATGGTGTCTGAGAGGCCCTTGCTCACGGTGGTGAAATGCACCATTGTTGGGCTCGCGGCTCTTCTCTTCTTCGCCATCGTTATCTCACTCATCGTTGGTATAGGGGTGGATACCCACCCGTAGGCCAAACGGAGTGAATTGACAGCCGTTCTTGGAGTATTTAGTCGGGTAGATCGCCGGTGATCTGCATACTCCAAGGGCGGCCTCTCTTTTTACTCAAAAATCTTGACAAGCTGCGGTAAATATGCGGTAATTGGTGGGATGTTCTCACCAAAGTTCAAGATAACGAATAAGATTCTTTCTAACGTCGGAAAAACTGAAGCAGCCAAAGGAGTTATCGAAAATTCGCCCCTGGTTCCGGCATATGAAGCTAAATTTCGCCAAGAAGCAATCATCCGGACAGTTCACCACGGAACTCATATTGAAGGAAATCCCTTGGAGCAGCCGGAAGTTGAGAAAGTGCTGGAGGGGAAAGACGTGCCTGCTCGAGATCGTGATATTCAAGAAATTCTAAATTACCGAGAAGTTTTAAAGTTTATTAGTTCAAAAAAGGACGAGCCAGTAACCGAAAAAATCCTGCTCGAAGTTCACAAACTTACTACCAAAAGAATCCTCAAAGCAGATCAAGCGGGGAAGTATCGACATACGCAGGTGAGGGTAACAAACTCAAAGACAGGCGAAACCTCTTATCTACCACCACCACCGAGCCAAATAGCCGATTTGATAAGGAGCTTTTTACTTTGGTTAAACCAGGTGGGTAGCGAGGAGACTCATCCAATTATCAAAGCAGCAATTACCCACTACGTGATTACCGCCGTCCACCCATTTGTCGACGGTAATGGTCGTACTGCACGTGCTTTGTCAACGCTTGTTTTGTTTAAAGAAGATTATGATTTTAAGAAATTTTTCTCGCTTGAGGAGTATTTTGACCGCGATGCTGGGAGTTATTACTCGGTTTTACAAAAAACATCCAATCAATCAAAAAGGCTAGACGATCGTAATTTAACCAGCTGGATCGAATATTTTACTGAAGGTTTGGCCAACGAACTTGCTCATATCCGTGAGAAGGTACAGCAGCTTTCTGTGGATTTAAAATTAAAAGGCAAGATGGGGCAGGTGCCTTTGAACGAGCGCCAGTTAAAACTAGTTGAATACATGCAAAAGTTTGGCCAGGTATCTAATAAAGAATGGCGTGAGTTTATCCCTATGGTGAGTGACGATACAATTTTACGGGAGTTGAAATATTTGATGAAAAAAGGGCTCGTTAAAAAAAGAGGGCGGACAAAGTCAGCTTATTACGTATTAAAGTAGCTTCATTTACCTGGCTCTTCTTCTTTTCGATGCAGGAGTAGGTAAACAGCAGTCGAAAGCAGAGCCATGCCTGCGGAGGCTGTTATTACCCAGCGTGGAAGAGAGAAGACGAATTCGTAAGTTTGGGAAATCACTGCTACTACTACCGCAGCAATTCCGGTGTAAATGAAGGTACGATAAGACAATGAAGTCCCGAGGGTAAATACTATTAAGCCTTCGACACCCATCAACAGCGCATATTTGGCTCCCGCGTCGGAAAATGACTGGAAAAATGTTGGTACGAACAAAAAGCCTAATCCCACGTAGTTAAGCAAATCCCTATTCGCAAGATTCCCAGATATCCGTTGGAAATAGGCCAAAACCATAAAGTAAACACCAAGAGGGAGGGTGTAAGCTTGGATCTCCGTAACGCCTAAGAATTTAATTTGCCATAGGTACGTAAACATTCCCACAGCCGACGCAAAATAACCAAGAGAAACTTTTTTGACCAAAGTAGCATCAATGCTATAAAGGAAAGTAGCTGCGTAAGAGCTGATTAACGCAGTTCTCTCAAGGTCTGCGTAAATATTGTCGTAGATATACCTGCCTTGGCTAGTACTGTAGTACCCGCCGGAATCTGTCTGGCTGAGAGCCCCAAACATAACGGTTGTTGCTCCGCTTCCAATAAGAGCAGTTAAGCGGTAGAAGTTTTTAAGGCCCTCAGGTAAAGATTGACTAACGATGTAGAAAATATAAGAAAGGCCTGCGAAGAAGAGCGGATAGTACATAAGAGAGGCGTCGAAGCTTCTCAGCAGGCTCCAAAGGCCTAGGTAAAGAAAGAGGTTCGATATATAGATAAGATCGTACCTATTAAATCTGATTGCGTAATCTAAGAAGATAACCGCAACAATTATATTACCAATCAAGAAATAGGCGGGTTCTGACACAGTGAAGGCGAAACCCAACACCGCACTTGCAGTCGTAGCAAAAACAAACGCCCTAAAGCCCCCTGCGATGTTCTTAGTAGTTAGGGCAATAAGGTAAAAAATGACGGTTAATCCTAGATAAGCACTGCCGACAAAATAAGAGCTATCCCTCAGGCCCAGAAGATCGTTGAAGTAAAGATAAACAGCGATTAATACAAAAATAATGTTGTAATAAAGATAATTGCTGTTTTGCTGCAAGTAAGTTGCTGCTAAACCGTATACGGCTGGTAAGGCAGCAAAGACGGTAAGATGGAACGCAGCTACATCAGTTCCTAGGGTGATAAAGAAAATTGCTGCTGCATAAGCTAATGCGATAACAGTTAGAGATTCGGAGCCCTCCTTGCCCCAAGCTTTAAGTGGGTACGAGGCAGCTAAGAAAAGAGCGAGTGCGATTTCCACTAGGTAGTACGCTTGTAGGGTAGTTAGAGCCGCCCATTTTCCAAAGAGGAAAACAGAAATGGGGAGCAGCGCGGCTGATACGGCCAGAAAAACAGGACTTCTTTTTATCAAATAGCACAGAGAGTAAAATCCTGAGCCGATAAAGGAAGCAAAGACCACGCCTGAAGTGAAAAACGTTCCAGTAGAAGAAGCGTGAAATAAGAGCCATAACAAAACTACTGGTAGAATCGAATTGGACGCAAGAACCGTGGCATCGAATTCATTTTTTAGATTTCTAACAAAATACGAGGCCGAAATGTAAAGTACGCAAAGAATTTCAATTAGGACAATAATTTGGGTGGTTGTCAAAGCTAACCATTTTCCGCCGAGGAATACGGCGAGTGCCAGTACAAACTGGGAGACCATTAAGTAACCGCTTTCTTTAGAAGTGTAGTAAGCAACAAAGTAGAACAAGGCTGCTAACAAACTTGAGAGGGCCAACTCTGCTACAAAGAAATTAGTTAGTGTTGCGGCCGAAGCGAATGTTAGAAGTAGGGACACCGGTATTATCAAATGAGAAGTAAGAGTTAGAGCCTCGCACTCCTTCTTGAATGTTTCCTTTACTAGAGGCGAAGCAATTAAATAGAAAAATGCTAAGATTTCCGTGATAATAAATATTTGTACATCTGGCAAAGCGACCCATTTCCCAAAGAGAAAGATAGAAACTGGGAAAATAATCAAAGAAGCAAAAAGGTAACCGATTTCTCTTACAAAGGAATAGGCAACAAAGTAGTATAGCGAAGCTAAAAATGCCGATGTAACTACCTCGAAAGAAAACAACTTTCCTGATACGGATGCAAGCAGAAGCCCGAAAACCAAAGAAATTGGCATAACGATATGAGCACTAAGAGTCAATGGTGTGATGTAGTTTTTCAGATCGTCACCTTTCAATTGATTGAATAGTCTGGCCGAGAGAAGTAGGACAAAGGACGAAAAAATGCCACCCAAAATATAAAATTCTCGATTTAAATCGGCCGTATTGACGGTTGCTAAGATCATTGAAAGACCACCAAAACCGGCAATATAAGTGTAGAAAGGATGACGGATAGTGTAAGCTAGAGCGGAATAGGCGACTACTGCGATGATTGAGGTGGCAAGCCAAACGCTGCCGATTGAATATCCGGCGGGTTCAAGGACAAAATTGTACCAAGCGAGACCGTTAAACGGGATTAGTAGAGCTGCAGTAGCGATAAATGCGGTGCCTGCCTGTCTTATTTTTGATACATTGTAAAACCAAATTCCAAAACCAAAGAAAGTAAGTGTTAACAAAGATAACAATGCTGCTTTGGACACGCCGCCAATTGTTTCCCATTGAAAGCCAACATATATTGAAGCTGAAGCAACGATTAAGAACGCGCCAAGATATAGAAGTAGGTTGATTGAGTTGTCAGAATACCAATTCGTCCAAAATTGGCTCCACTCTTCTTGTAGAGAAGGGCCAGGTCTTTCCTCGACTATTTTTGGCGGCGGGGTCCTTTCTTCTTTAATCTCGATTGGCGCTGGAGTGGGAGGAGCTTGTGCCGGTTTAGATTCAGTAGATTTGGGCATTACCACGGTCTCTGCCTTGCGAAGGCTATCAAGCTCTGTTTTATATGCTTCAAATTGCTGAATAAGAGTTTTATCAGGTTTTTTGGCGATGATTTGGGAAAGTTCTTCAACAGCGGTCTCTAAATATCTACGTCTAGTTACTTTATTTTTTGAACTAAGTCCAATAAGCCAACTAATAAAAGCAACGATGCCAACTATATAAAAGATAGGTACGGATAGGAGCAGAAGCCATCCCATTTTATTCAATTATCTACTCATCACTCGTATCAGTCAAGCGTGCGTAGGGTAAGCCTTACTGTTATAATTATGATTGCTATGAAATTCTCTGAATTAGCTACATATTTTGAGAAGCTTGAGAACATATCGAGTCGTATTGAACTGACAAATATTCTTTCCGCGCTTCTAAAAAAGGTTTCCAGTAATGAAATTGATAAAGTTGCTTATCTTCTTCAAGGCCGGGTTGTACCGTTTTTTGAACCGATTGAGATTGGTATGGCGGATAAAATGGTTGATCAAGCTATAGCGAAGGCATACGGAGTTACTAGAGAAGAAGTACAGGCGCTTGCAACTAGAGTTGGTGACATGGGATTGGCTGCAGAAGAGCTGGGTGGGAAGGGGACAAACAATAAAATTTCGATTAGCGACGTTCACGGGGAACTCTACAAAATCGCTACTACGAGTGGGGTAGGAAGTGTAGGAAAAAAAATCAGTATTTTGGCAGATTTGTTATCAAATTTGGATTCAAAAAGCGCCAAACACTTAGTAAGAATTACACTTTCAAAACTGCGTCTTGGAATTGGCGACCCAACGGTTCTCGACGCGCTTTCAGTTGCAAAATTAGGAGATAAATCTGCACGGCCCGTTCTGGAAAGAGCTTACAACAAGACGAGCGACCTCGGGTTTATAGCAAAAACTTTCTGGCAAAAAGGCGCCGAAGCAGTTGAAAAAGTTGAGTTGCAGGTTGGTAAACCTGTTCGGCCTGCGCTAGCGGAGCGGTTGCCGGATGCTGAAGCAGTGATAAAGAGGGTCGGAACCGAGTTTGCCGTCGAACCAAAATTTGATGGTCTTCGCAATCAAGTTCATAAGAAAGGAAATGAAGTAGAAATATTCTCTCGCAATCTCGAAAACATGACTCACATGTTTCCTGATCTAATTAGCGCTTTAAAGAAAGAAATAAAAGTGGATTCTGTGATTCTTGAAGGTGAAGCAATTGCCTACAATCCGGCCACCGAAGAATTTCTACCCTTCCAAGAAACGACAAAAAGACGACGCAAGTACGGAGTAGAGGAATTCGCAACCAAGCTTCCCCTGAAACTGTTTGCTTTTGATCTTCTATATTTAAACGGGAAAGATATTACCAACCTTTCATATAAAGAAAGAAGGGCTAAACTTGCCCAAATTGTTTCCCAAGAAGGCCAGATTCTAGTGGCAAAAGAAGAGATTTTACATTCGGCGAAAGAGCTGATCAAAATGTTCGAGGAGCAAATTACTGCTGGCCTTGAAGGTGTAATGATTAAAAAGCTCGATGCTCCATACAAAGCGGGGAGCCGTGGTTTTCATTGGATAAAATTCAAAAGAATGGCAGCTGGTGAACTGACAGACACAATTGATTGCGTACTATTGGGGATTTATTCTGGTACAGGAAAAAGAACTGAATTTGGGGTAGGAGGACTGCTAGTAGGGTTGTACGAACCTAAAAAGGATGAATTCGTTACTGTGAGCCGTGTTGGAACGGGTCTGACTGATGACGAATGGCGGAAGGTGAATGAAATTGGCCAAAAAATCAAAGTTGACAAAAAACCAGCTAGAGTAAATGCAGCTATTAAACCCACTTATTGGGTAGAGCCAAAAGAAGTCTTAGAAATATTTGCAGATGAAATCACCCGCAGCCCAGTCCATACAGTCGGCAAGGTTGACAACGAACCTGGCTACGCTCTCCGCTTTCCTCGTCTAATTTCGTTCCGCGATGCTGATAAACGGCCCGAGGATGCTACTACGGTGAAAGAATTGATTAAGATGTACGAGCAACAGAAGAAGGTAAAATTATCAAGGTAAGAATATCTGAGATTGATTTTGACAGACGGTCGATCGTGTGCTTTAATTAAGTCAAGATTGTAATCAAAAGGAGGTGAGTAGTTTGCCCGAAGAAACATCTGTACCCGCACCCGAACCTTCGCCAGCGCCAGTTGCAAAGAGCGGCGGCGATGACAATTTGATGGGCGCGATTAGCTACATAGGAATTATCGCCGTTGTAATGCTTTTGGTGAAAAAAGATTCCGAATACGTTCAATTCCATGCCAAGCAGGGAACAGTCCTATTCATCGGTGAAGTAATTTTGGGGCTACTAGGGTCTTTTATTTGGGTCCTATTCTTCATCTGGGGTCTGGTTTGGCTTGTATTCCTACTAGCCTCAATAGTCGGATTCATCAAAGCGTTAAGCGGGGAAAAATACAAGTTGCCGGTGATTGGCGACTTGGCCGACAAGATTAAGCTCTAACAAAGTTTCCTTACCGTGCCATTTCCCAGAAGTCCATTTTCAGGGTAAGGTTACCTTCCTTTTTGTGTTAAAATTGCTCGTAATGAGCAAATTTGTTGCAGATCTCCATCTTCACTCTTCTTATTCCCGCGCAACTAGCCGTAGTTTGAATTTTGACACACTTGCGCAGTGGGCAAAGCTCAAAGGTTTAGGGCTTCTTGCAAGTGCAGATTTTACCCACCCGATTTGGTGGAAAGAAAGCAAAAGTAAACTAAAAGAGTCAAAAAATCCAGGCTTTTTCGAATATGGAGGTGTTCATTTCGTCCTTAGCACAGAGATTTCTTGTATTTATTCACAGGGTGGTAAGGTAAGACGAATTCACTGTGTGCTTATTTTTCCCGAAAAACGCGACGTTGAAAATTTTAATGAAAAACTAGGACGGATCGGAAATTTGAAAGCCGATGGTCGACCAATCGTTGGGATAAGCGCAAGACAGCTTCTGGAAGTGGCTTTAGAAACAAATGAAAAAGTAATCTTCATTCCGGCTCATGTCTGGACGCCTTGGTTTTCTCTGTACGGAAGCAATTCGGGTTTTGACTCTATCGAGGAGTGTTTCGGCGATCTTTCAAAATATATTTACGCCGTCGAGACAGGTTTGTCATCAGACCCTGTGATGAATTGGCGTATCCCCGAACTTGATAACCGTTCTATAGTTTCCTTCTCCGATGCCCACAGCTGTCCAAAAATTGGTAGGGAGGTCACAGTGTTTGACACAGGCTTTAACTACGATGGATTACTAAGCGCGTTAAAAAAGCAAAAAATTGCTTTGACGATTGAATTCTTCCCAGAGGAAGGTAAATACCACTTCACTGGGCACAGAAATTGCAATGTTCGTCACTCCCCAAGTGAGACTGCCAGGGAGGGAGTAATATGCCCGCGGTGCAAGAAAAAATTGACAATTGGGGTGATGCACAGAGTTGAGCAACTAGCCGCGAGGGACAGAGGAGAAGATTTTAGGCCGAAAAGCCGCCCACCTTTTAAACGTTTAGTACCGCTTTTGGAAATTGTAGCAGAAGCTTTTGGTCAAAAGGTGGGTTCCAACAAAGTCCAAGAAGAGTATAGAAGATTGGTTGATCATTTTGGTTCGGAAATGAGTATTTTGCTTAAAACCTCACCATCCGAACTGGAAAAGAAAGCAACAATTTATAGAATCGTTGAAGGTGTTGAAAAAGTTCGGTCAGGGAATATTGTTGTTGAGCCAGGTTTTGATGGCGTTTACGGTGTAGTTAGAATCTGGCCTGCTTCGTCCAATGGGAGGCAGAACGAGCCGTCCGAAACCAAACCTAAACTATCAGCAAATCAGGCCGAGGGGCAGGCTGGCCTTTTCGAATAAAAAGTATATAATTGGGGGTGATATGGTAGAGCTGCAAGAAAAAATGTCAGGCTATCTAAATCAGCAGCTTTCAACCAAGTCTAAGAGTGAGGCTTTAGAAAGAACTTACTATGGTGAGGAGACTTGGGTAGCAAGCGCAGCTTACGTACCATTTATCGCGCCAGCGATATTAGTTTTGCGGAAGAATAATAGTGATTTTGTCTCTTTTCACGCCCGCCAAGCTTTGGTAATTTTGATAATTTCAATTGTCGCTCTTCTCATTCTCCCGACAATTCTAAAAATGCTTGTTGCTATATTCGCCTATGCAATTTTGGTCTACGGTGCGTATCAGGCTTTAAAGGGAAGAAAATGGTACTTTCCACTCGTGACTGAGCTAGCTAGGACGATTGAGCTTTAAAAACCAAAGGAAGGCGTTATGAGGTTTAAGAGTAGGGAACAAGCTGGCGAGCTTCTTGCACAAAAACTAAAAAATTATGGAAAGGATAGCTTGGTTCTTGCGATTCCTCGCGGTGGAATGGTGATTGGGGCAGTAATCGCTAAAAACCTTTCATGCCCACTTGACGTGATTATTACCCGCAAGCTTGGCGCGCCGGGAAATCCGGAACTAGCTATTGGTGCTACGACCAGCAAAGGTGGAATTGTTCTAGACCGAGATTTGATGGATCGGCTTGGAATCACTCAAGATTATATTCATAACGAACACAAAAAGCAGCTGACGGAGGCTCGTCGGCGGGAAAAGCTTTACTCGAAAGGAAAAGAGCCTACAATCTCTGGGAAAACTGTTATTTTAGTTGATGATGGGATTGCTACTGGGGCGACTATTGAAGCAGCGATTGCGGCTTTGAAAGAAGGGAACCCTAAGAAAATAATTATTGCCGTACCGGTAGCCCCGCCGCAAACTGTTAAGAGGTTAAAGCACCGAGTACACGATTTCATCGTTCTTTCCACTCCCGAATCCTTCTGGGCGATAGGGGAGCTTTACGAAGATTTTCCTCAAGTCTCCGACGACGAGGTCGTCAAACTCCTCGAAGAGAACAACTCACCCTTAGGAACTTGACAAATAACCTATAGGGGTGGGTCAATCGATCGAGAACACGTTCGTAACAGCTTTTATTACTTGCTAGCAAAATCCAACTACTTTAAAATCTACCTACTATGGAACGAGTGGTTATTCGAGTTTTTGGTGATGTGCATTATGTTGGGTTTCGTTTCAGCACGATTGAAGTTGCTCGTGACCTTGGTTTGACTGGATGGGTGAGAAATGAACCTGCCGGAACTGTCCAGATCGTTGCGGAAGGAAAGAAAGAGCAACTGGAAAACCTAGTTACTTGGGCAAAGAAAGGACCGACATTAGCAAAAGTTGAGAAAATAGATGTAGAGTGGAGTGGGGACACCGGAGAATTTTCTGGTTTTGACGTAAGCTATTAATTAGCTCAAAAAATTATGACAAAGGTGTTTATTGGGACAAGTGGCTGGGTATATGAGGGCTGGCGGGAAAGGTTTTATCCTGTAGGTACTAAGCCAGAGAACCGCCTAGAGTATTATTCAAAGAGGTTTTATACGGTAGAATTAAATGCGAGTTTCTATCACCTACCACGTAAAAAAACCTTCGAAAATTGGTCTAAAAAAACACCGGATAGCTTTTCTTTTTCCGTAAAATTAAGTAAGTATATTACTCATAATCTGAAATTAAAGAACGTTGGGGGGTCTCTAAAGTTGTTTCTGAAAGAAGCAAGGGGTCTTGGAAATAAACTATCGGTCGTGCTTGTCCAGTTACCACCAAATCTTAAGAAAGACTCTAAAAGAGTAGCAAATTTCCTAGAGTTGGCAAGGAGTTTCCCTGTCAAGACTCGTTGGGCGTTTGAATTTCGGCATGAAACTTGGTTAAGCGAAGAAGTCTTTGAATTGTTAAGACAATTTCGGGCAGCTTGGGTGATTCAAGACAGTGGGGGAAGGTGGCCAGCAGCCGAAGTTGTTACTAGCGATTTTGTTTATATTCGTTTTCACGGACCTAGTGCTCTTTATTCCTCTAATTATTCGGATGAAACTCTAAAGGAATGGTCAGAAAAGATCAAAAAGTGGTTAGGGCAAGGATTAGATGTTCATGCGTTCTTTAATAACGACATAAATGCTTACGCAGTACGTAATGCTTTGACATTGAAAAAGCTGATCTCAAAGGCTTGATACTACGGTTTCAGTGTACTGAAATAGAGCGCTCCATAACTTCGAAACCTTTATGTTATTTGGTGTCTCAGTTATTCTCGCGCTCTGCGCCAGCCATCTTAAATGGTTAGCTAAACGATGTTAGCGCTTAGCTTAATAAAACTAGATACTTAATACTGAATGCTTTAAAATAAACCCATGCACATCTTTGCCACAGGGGTCACTAAAATCTTTAACCCCCTTACTACTATACTAGCCTCGATGGTTGTAGCTGTTTTTGTCCAACAAATTGAGATTGGCGAGAAAATTTTGTGGTTAGTTTTAGGAGTAGGAACTGTTACTATTCCTTCAGCTATCTTAATTTTTCAATTCAAAAAAGGCCAGATTTCTTCGCTCTGGTCACCAACCGGTCCCGAGAGACAAAAGGCATTTTTAGCTTGGCTGATAGTAGCAGTTTTCTACTCCGCTCTGGCTTTTTGGTTTGATGCGCCTAGGCTGATTTTCGCCTTAGGGTTGGTTTTGGTAGGTTTGGGCCTAATAAATTTACTTTTATCACAAAGTTTGAAAATTTCCGTTCATACCGAAGCTGTTACCCTACTTGCTCTTACGGCAATTTTAGCTGTGGGTGTTAGCCAAATTTATTTGGTTCTTTTAATCGCGCTTGTTGGTTGGACGCGACTTTACCTGCAAGCCCACAACTTCTCGGAAGTTTCTTTTGGTGCGCTGGTAGCAATATTGGTTGTTTACTTCGTCTTTAGTTTCTTTGGTCTAGCCACATTTTAAATCCCTTAAAAGATTGACACCGTACTAGCTGGTTTCCTATAATAGAGGCTGAAAGTTTTAAAAACTTTAGCCTGCCAAGTGAGTGATTTAACAAAATTTATCCAGGATGAGCCGATTGTTACTATTACGATAGCTGCTATCGCGGTAGTTGTACTATTTGTCTTCATTTTTCCCTTGCTGTTTAATAAAGTTACTTCCTCTTCCAAAAAAGATGCTAGAGAAAAGCATCGCCGTCCACTATTCCTTGGGTCATTATTTGCTATTGTAGTACTTGTTACAGCTACGATTTTATTTGTTCCTGGGATCAGAGAAAGATTGGCGGGATTGCTTTCACCTGAGAAAGAAGAAGTAGCTAAAGTTGAGTTCTTATATATTTACGCAAATGTAGATGCAGTTGATGCTAAAAATAATACAATCCGGGTAACAGAGTCAACACAGAAAACTCGGTACGAAATAAAAGTTAATGAATTTACAGAGGTAACCAGAGGAGGGAGTAAGATTGGTTTATCCCAAATCAACAAAGGTGAGCCGATCACTATTACCACTAAAAAAATTCCAGATAAAGGAAACCAAGTAATCGCTGTGGAAATGTCTCTTATTCCAGCTCCCGTAATAACTCCTGGAGGACAACAATTTGAAGGAGCCAATGGAGATTAAAATAAATGACTTATTTATCTAGACTAAGCTGGAAGATATTACTCGTATTACCGCTTCTGTTACTGGCATTCTGCATTTTATCTCCTCGAGAAGCTCAGGCTGGCCACAAAGTTTTTGGCTTTACTGGTTTCGGTAAAGATAGAGGTGCGGACACGCACTGTGCTGGCCACAGAAGTTATGTTAGGTGGATTACGAAAGAATACAGGAACGAAAACACCGTCGGAGTAACTAATATTACAGTCGAAATTTGGGAAAGTGGAGCTCTTGTAAAAACCTTGGGTGGTAATAGTGTTACCGGCTGGTATTGTGTGGATCTTTATAACAGTACATTTAAAACCATTGTTAGCGGTGGTGCAAACTGGCACGATTTTTGGATGCATTGGTACATAAAAAATCCTGCAGACTGGGATTATAAAGAGATAGACGCACATGTTCATTTGGTTCCAAGAACTTGGGGCGCGACAGCCGTTTCTGCGGCGCCTGCAAAAGATACCTGGATTAATTACGATCCAAGATTCAAAGTGCGGTTGCGGCACATGAGTGGTGTTCATTCCACCGGGACATTTAATCTTATTATTCAGGACGCTGGGCCTAGTGGAGGGGTTTTTCAAACAAGAGTGAACGGTGGAAATAAACTCTATACGGTGGGCCCATTTGGTTTAGGAGATGGTTGGCACTCTTGGATCTACGCTTTTGGGATGAATGGAGGATGGCCTATGCCTCTTTCATCATACCCTACAGATTCTCCAAGCTCCTCTAATGTAGTGTGGGAAGGTTTTGGAATCGATAGAGTGCGTCCAGTTGTCATCTCAACTTGGCACAGACCTCCGGGAAATCCTTTTTCAACACAACCTATTGATCTTAAGGCAAAGTTTAGGGACCAAGCGAATTTAAGCGGTCTTCGTTGGATTCAGATTCGTTATAATGTCAATGGTGGCGCCTGGCGTGCCCCGATGACTAGTCCGAACTATGGTGGTACACACATCGAGACGTTTACTAAGAATATTGGTCGCTGGGTGGCTGGTACGAGAATTTGCTATGAAGCCAGATCAAGAGACAGGGCTGGGAATCAAAGTGGATGGGCGGGTAGAAAATGCTTCAAAGTTATACGCGGTGCTGACCTGGTAGTTGATCCTATTGGTAATTATGGGGATTTTCATGTCGGAATCACATTTTCTGTGGATGTTGTTGTACGCAACACTGGGAAACAAAATGCTGGCGCTTTCAAATTACAGTTTTGCCCACGAGGTAATCCAGCAACATATGTCTGCAGTGTTGCCTGGCGAACTAGAAATATCGGTGGATTAAGGGCTGGTAGAGCTGTTTTACGTTCTTTCGATGTTACTGCACCAAATTCGGTAGGCTTCCCAAGGACTTATCATATGTTGGCAAGGGCTGACTGGCCTCCACCTGGAGCTGTTCCAGAAGAGAATGAATCAAGTAATAACAGAAATAGGGGAAGATTTACTGTGATTGGGCCCCCGCCATGGTTTCAGACAAAAGTTGGTGATGTGGGTAGTTACGAGAGAATTGATCCCGAATACCCACCACAGAAAGCTGGAGAGAAAAGCGCTGATTATCTTGTGATAAGCGACGGCCTTATAGATAAGTTTACTTCATTCCGGAATTGGTTGGTTCCGGGTTACACTGGGATAAATGTTAGACCTGTACCGGAGAGTGGCTCAATCTACCAGGCCTTCTTCAATAAATACAAGCCCGATACTACCAATACAATTGCGAACTTAAACGATCCAAAAATTCAAGCAGCTGGAGGCGATAGAATATTTTTTGTAGGGGGCAATGGTACTCTAACTGTAACAGGTGGTGTATTTACCTATGATAAAGACCCAGCCGTCGTCTTTGTTAAAAACCACATGGAGATCAACGGCGATCTAAAAATTTCCTCCAACACCGGAATCATTTTTGTCGTCAACAAATTTGTAAGGATAAAGAAGAAGGTCACCCAGGCAGATGGGGTATATCTTTTTGATGAGGATTACGAGGTTAGGAGCAAAGATAATAGCAGCGAGAAACAGCTGAAAGTGTATGGTGCGGTGCTGGGAACGTTTGATAGTGGAGAATTCTTGCTAGAAAGAGACTTTCGGTCGGCTGACAGTTGGGAAAAGCCGACAGAACTATTTATCTTCGAGCCGAAATATTTGTGGCTCTTTAGAGACACTTTGGGTGACGTAAAAACGCGGTTCAAAGAAGTAGCACCGTAATTAGCAGTGTTTAGTATCAAGTATTGAGTACCAGTCACCTCGCGGTTAATTAGCCTCACTTGTCAATTTCCCATTTTCGTTGACATCAACGTACTAGCTTCTATATAATTAAAACTAAGAATCAGATATCTTTAGGGGGTACCTGCCAAGTGAATATTCTTACTGATTTTGTAAATATTCTTCGTAACGAACCGGCTACTTTATTGGCAGTAATTATATTTGCGTCGATATTGTTCTTAATTTTTCTGATCCCCTCTGTTGTTAAACACAGTAAAAACCTCAAAAAGACAAAGTTCCGACTAATAAACTGGCAAGTGGGTAAACCAGTTTACGCCGTAGCCGGCTTAATCATCATTTTGACCATACTTTCAACTACCGTTTCTATCTGGACAAACAAAGACTACGTAGCTGGCAGGCTTGGCCTCGGGCCTGAAATAGCTGTTAAGATTGGCGACGCTCTTATCAGTTTGGAGTCGGTTAATACTATAGCTAAACACTGTAAAATTTTAGGTATTGATAATGAACTAGAAGCAGCCGAACTGCTGGTCGATGACAATATATTGAGCATGTGGGCCGCTGACGAAGGTATCGTGGTTTCAAAACAGGAGCAGAAGGCTGAGGAACTAAGAATAAGCGGCAAACAACCCGTAGTGGGTTGTACTGACGTTCATGCAAGAGTGAATCTACTCCGCGAGAAGCTTGCCCAAACCACGAAAAAATACCGAGAAGGGCAGTTTATTGTTGTGAATTTTGGTCGTTACAATCCAAGTAGTTTTTATACTGGTGGTCCTTCAAAAGCGAAACGTGAAAAACTGCGAAAAGATGAAAGAGCTTATGCTGATAAGCTAATTCAGTCTATTTATCAAGATTTAAAATCAAATAATATAACTTTTAAGCAAGGTATAGAAAAAGCAAAAAAAGATCCTAGAACCGGCTTTAAAAGTTGGTATGCAACGTCATTTCAGAGTAGAGCATTTTCAGCACTTGATTATATTAATAAACAAGACCTACTTAGCTTTGAGGAGGTCTGGAAAAAAGTCGATCCTTTATCTACCGGCCAGTTCTCAAAACCCTTTGTTCAATCGATAGAAGATGATACTACTAAGGGTAAACCAATTGAAACCCGATGGATTATTGCAAATGTAAAACGAGCAGGAGAGGGAAGTGGCGGATCTGTTGAGGGGCTCTTGAATCAAATCAGGACTGAGTATGGAGGAAAAATTTATCTATGATCGATAGACTAGTGAATTTTATTATTGTTGGGGTACCGGCTGCTTTTGTTGTGTTGCTATTAGTATGGTTAGGATCATACTGGTTTCCACCAAATGTTGCTATGGCTGAAGGTATTTGTTGGGACACTTCAAAATGGGGTATAAACACAGGTAATTCTTATAACCCAGCAGGATTAATAGTTAGAACACAGGAGACAAGCGGCGCCCATATTAACAGTGCGTTGTGGACTATTTCTACTGTTGATACCGATGGAGGTGGACCAGATAGAGCTGGTCCGAGTATCATAAAGACGAGTTTACCTAACCCAGACGATATAGGCTGGTTTCAGACGCACAATTTTAGGACTGGAAGCGGCAACCGAGGCGCGGACAGTTTAATCACAGGTAGGTTTTATTGTAACAGATATATTGGTAATGCTTACGATAGTTATCGGGCTTACACAGTTCTTGGTTTCGGGACCGAGAATAACTACGGGAATACGTACAGCTTAAGTTGTAAGGAGTATTGGGGGGCGTGTAATGATTGTCTGGATCTTAGCAATTGGGAGGAGTTTACAATCAGCGCAGCCCCACTTCCTGGTCGTAGCGGGCACTGGACAAGTAGTATGAGTGGTCATCGTAGCGGAAACGCGAATAGGTTTACAGTTAGAAATGGTTTTACCACGCACGTTACGTTTACTTGGCACGAAGATGTAGTAATACCCCCAGACCCACCAACGAACACCTTACGCGTTAGGAGCGTTGGTGCTGCTGGCGTCCCGATCACACAACTTAGCAGCTGCTCAGTAGCGACGGGCGGGACGACTCCCTACAATGTACCAACGATAATTAACATCTGCACTGATCTAAGCGCTCCTAACTATAGAGAATCAAAAACTAAAAAATTTCTCAAGTGGACTGGGTGTGATTCGGTATATTCTAATCCACGGCATTGTCGCGCCGATGTTGTTGGTGGTGCCGACCAAACTATCACGGCCCATTATGTGAACAACACAGGTTGGATTCAAGGTTACAAAGTAAGGATGCCAGGTAATAAAAACGTAGACCCCCCAGCTTCGGAACTCGTAAAACTGGATGGTATTGCGTTAACGCGCAACAACCCTTATTCCACTGGATGGATAGTAAGGGGGAACCACACCGTTTCTGTTAGCGTCCCAGCTGGGTGGAAAGTAGGGTACACTCTTTGTTACAAAAAGACCAATTGCCACAATAATACCCCGACAATGGCGAGTTCAGTAGTAGTGACTGTTCCAGTCAATAGCTATGCTGATCTTTGGTGGCATTATTACCCACTCGATCTTGTTGTTAAATCAGTAGTTATTACCAACGGAACTGACTTTCATGTGGGAGACGAGGTATTAGTTAATGTAACGGTCGAGAACGACGAGAACACCAAAGGAGGAACGGCTGGGGCCTTTTGGGTAGAAGTGTGCCCAAGTGGGAATAAGCCGCTGATCAATTGTCCCAATGCTGGTACCGGAAAGTGGACCTATAAAGAAAAAATACCATCTTTAGCTCACGGCGTTTCTAGGGTGGAAACATTTTCATTTCCTGCCCCAGATCCAGGATCTTACCCGAAAACCTACACACTTATAGCTAGGGCTGATTTACCTGATCCGGGCAACGTGATAGAAAAGGTAGAATATACTAACAACTGGGGTAAGGTAACATATACGGTTATTGGACCGCCGCCGTGGTTTCAGACAAAGATAGGCGATGTAGGTAGTATTGGAAGTATAGAACCTGACGATCCCCCACAAAAAGCGGGGGAATACAGCGCTGATTATCTTGTGGTAAGCAACGGCCTTATAGATAAGTTTACTTCATTCCGTAAATGGTTGGTTCCGGGCTATACTGGGATAAATGTTAGGCCTATATCGGAGAGTGGCTCAATCTACAGTGCTTTCTTCAATAAATACAAGCCTGATACATCTAACCCAATAGGAAGTATAGGCGAAATTCCAAATACGGGTGGTGAAAGAGTTTATTTTGTAAGTGGTACCCTTGTTGTGCCTGCCAGCGATGTTGATTATAAAGGAGAGCCGGCTGTAGTTTTTGTTGAAGAACACATGAATATAAACGGCAATCTTGTAATTAGTTCAGATACCGGCCTAATTTTTGTCGTTAACGAGTATGTAAGGATAAAGAAGAAGGTCACCCAGGCAGATGGGGTATATCTTTTTGATGAGGATTACGAGGTTAGGAGCAAAGATAATAGCAGCGAGGAACCGCTGGTAGTAAATGGTTCAGTATTGGGAGCGTCTGATAATGGAAACTTCTTGCTAGAAAGAGACTTTCGGTCGGCTGACAGTTGGGAAAAGCCGACAGAACTATTTATCTTCGAGCCGAAATATTTGTGGCTCTTTAGAGACACTTTGGGTGACGTAAAAACGCGGTTTGAAGAAGTATCACCGTAATTAGCAGTGTTTAGTATCAAGTATTGAGTACCAGGCACCTCGCGGTTAATTAGCCTCACTTGTCAATTTCCCATTTTCGTTGACACCAACGTACGAGCTTCTATATAATTAGAACTAAGAATAAGATATCTTCAGAGGATGCCTGCCAAGTGGACGAATTACTTGTTTACCTACAAAACGAACCAGTTATTTTGGGACTTTTTGCTGCTGTTGTAGTCACTGTGGCTTCGTTTTTTCTTCTTTCAGTTTTTTTCAGACCAATCCAAGTAATTACCCCGAAAGAACGCCAGAAAGATAAGTCAAAAAAGGGGGAAAGCAACTCAAAATATAAATTTGGTTTAACGAAAAGAAAGGCAGTCCAGACTGCGCTAGCTATTTTGATTGGTCTAGCGATGGTTGGTGCTAGTTACCTCGCGTACGATTTTTTCGTTCGGCCTGTGAGGATAGTGGGAGCGGCGCAATTTAAACTTGAGAAGGGAGAGAGTATCCACCAACTTCAAACTAAGGGTGCATCTTCATGGCAGCAAGCAAAAATCTATTTGCTAGATGTACGATCACGGACGGAATACGCAAAAGATCATTTAGTTGGATCCGAAAGTTTACCTGCTGAAAGAGCCATCAACGAGGCCTATCCAATTGAAGGAGTAGCTGTTGCAGTTTATTCAAATAAATATGGGTTAGATGAGGCACGTAAGGTAGCAGATGCGATTATTAAAAACGGTGAATCAGGAAAAGTGAAGTATAAAGAAGAAATCGGGAAGATATTCGTGATCAAAGATGGTTTTGAGGGGCTAAAAAACTCCGGTCTGAAAACTGAAGTCGGTGGGTGGGATTAATTCAAATGAAAATACTTAAATACGTATCAATTTTATCGTTTACACTTATTATTTTTTCTGCGCTTTCAGTTTCGGTGACAAATGAGGTGGAATCACAAGGTGAAGAGGAGGATCCTATTACAATGTGGAAAGAAATTTACCCAAATATTCTAGAACCAGGTGGGGAAGCAGAAGTTACGGTACATGTTCCTGGAGGCTCTACTACGCTGCGAGATCCTGCTGATACTATGTTGGTGATGGATCGGTCTGGAAGCATGAGTACAAATTGGTTGGGTAAGCCTAAGATCGATTCCGCAAAAGACGCCCTGAAAGCATTTGTCGATCAAACCCAAGAAGATGGAGCCAATCCCGGCGACTATATCGGTTTATCTACTTATAGTAATAGCGCAACTCTAGATTTTTCAATTGCCAACATGACTAACGGAAATAAAACTGCCATCAAAACCGCCATTGATTCCCTTTCGGCTATTGGTATGACGTCAGTTGGTTCTGGGATGAATATCGCCAACCAGGAACTTTTGAATAACGCCAGGCCAGCTGAAGTACCAAAATTCATGGTTTTGGCCACAGACGGGAGACAAAATACAGCCCCTAGCCCCTATCAAAACGATATTTTACAAACAGCAATAGACAACGATATCGTGATATTTACAGTTGGTATCGGATTGGATGTTACTACGCGTAGCAATTGGTGGGAGACGTGTGTAGGTTGCCCCGACCCGAATGGTGATGGTTCATTTTCCGGAGAGGAGATTATGAAAGATATTGCTTGTCGGACAGACCAACACAGAGTTGATCCCGCAGATAATTGTCAAACGATTTGGAATACGGGTAATAACCCAGACATCAATGATTTAGACAGCCCTGCCCACTACTTCTTTGCCGATAGTCCCGATAAGTTAAACAATGTTTATGTCGAAATAGCCAATGAAATCACGATAGGTACTTGGTATCAGCTAATTGATCAGATCAACCTCAACGTTTTGGCTAGAATATTTCCAGATACTCTTACGGTAACAAATTGTGCTACTGGTGCCGAATGGCCGCGTTATGAAATATCTTGGGAAGGCTATGCTAATTTTATACTTATTCTTGGAGATGTCCATGAGGGAGAAGAAGTGTGTATTACTTTCAAGGTGCTGGTCAGGCCCGATGCTACACCTGGAGATTATCTAGTGAATAGTATTGGCTTGGCGGTTTTAGCGGATCCGGACGAGACATGTGAGGATGTATCTATCCTCACTTGTATATTCCGGTTGATTGGCCGACCGCAAATTGAGATTCTAAATGCGCCATTTACAATAATTGACCCAGCCGAACCTTGGCTAAAAACTACCGGAGGTGATGTAGGTTCCGCGACGACAGAGATTGATATAGTTAGGGATGACCCTCCTATACCAGATTTCAACGCTGATTATTTAGTGATAGCGGGTGGAGCAACCAGCCTAATTACAAATTTCACATCTGCCAGAGACTGGCTAATTGAAGAATACTCAGATCCCGATGGGATCGCTATTAGACCGGTACCCGTTGGTGGTTATATGTATACAGCACTGCTTGAGAAATACCGTAAACACTGCCCTCCGGAGGCTCCTACTAGTAGCACTCCTGGAGCTTTTGCAAACGCAGCTGCTAGTTGTAATATTTTGCAAGTTTCTGGCGATTTAAATATTGATAATAATGCTTGGGCTGCTGTGGGGTATAAGGGTGACCCAACTATCGTTTTCATTTCTGGTGATATGAACATAGAGAGAGATATAAAAATAGACGAAGATACCGGGATAATATTTGTAGTCCGGGGGGATATCCTTATCGAAGCAGATCTAGGCGAAAATGAAAGCGTCGAACGTGTGGATGGGATTTATATCACAGACGGAAATTTCAACACTTATGAAGATATGGCTTGTGGCGGCACACCAGGCATAGCTGGTGATACGTTGACTATAAACGGGGCAGTCTATGTATTTGGGGAAGCTTGTTTTACGAGGAGTTTGCCACCTCTCCCAAATATTCCAAATAACAGAGATTTTGCTGCGGAAGTAATCAACTACGAACCCAAATATCTGTGGCTCTTCCGGGAAACCTTGGGTGATACAAAAACGCGGTTCAGAGAGGTAGCACCGTAATAGCAGTGTTTAGTATCAAGTATTGAGTACCAGGCACCTCGCGGTTAATTAGCCTCACTTGTCAATTTCCCATTTTCGTTGACACCAACGTACTAGCTTCTATATAATTAGAACTAAGAATCAGATATCTTTAGAGGGTACCTGCCAAGTGGATGAATTACTTGTTTACCTACAAAGCGAACCTATCGTTCTAGTACTTCTAGCTGCCGCTGCAGTCACGCTAGCTGCGTTTTTCATCCTTCCAGGACTCTTTCGCCCAATTCAGGTTATGAAGGTGAAAGAGGAAAAGAAATCTCAACCAAAGGCGGCCGCCAAGGAAAAAGTGGCTAGCGAGGCTACTACAGTCAAACAGGTTACTACGATTGGCCTGCTAAAAAATTGGAAGGCGGTTTTGGTAGTAGTCGTATTTCTAATAGCTGCAAGCGGGGGTTTGCTTTATCTTTACGTTCAAAACACCTCGATTTTAATACTTTCGGCCAGGCAGTTTCTCCTATTGGAAAGAAGTGAAATGGAACTACTAAAATCCGGAGTTTCTTACGCAGAGATTTACGAAAAAGGTAGCATTCTGCTTTTGGATAGTCGAGATTACACTGATTTTTATAAAGTACACGCCAAAGGTGCTTCCAACGTCACGTTAGAAGGCATTTTGGAAGCAGACCAACTTTATTATCCGAAAGACAAAAAGGTAGCAATATATGGTACGGCGGCCCAATTGGACCAGATACGAAAAGTGGCCGATAAGCTACATGAGGCCGGTGTGAAGAAGGTGTATATTATCAAGGATGGGATTGAAGGTTTTCGAGGAGCAGATTATCCTCTGAATGAAAATTTACCAGTAACTTTACTTAAGCTGAGGGGGCTTGGAATTGGAATATGAAAAGAAAAGCTAGTTCTATCTTGATATTTGGCCTAGTCTTAAGTATTGGACTTTTTCTGGCTAGCAAACCAGTATTTGCAGAACCCGTCAAATACACAAACAAGGTTGATTATTTTCAAAGTGAACCGATAAATATCACCCTCGAAATCCCAGGCGGAACCGATCTGTTTATTAAGCCATCTAATATTGTTTTAGCACTTGACGTTTCCCACAGTATGCTTTTACCAATGTCAGATGCTGACCCGACACCTAGGATAGACGCAGCAGTCAGCGCGCTCAAAAAATTCTTAGATGCAGCTGAAACAATTGGTGGTGCAAATAAGCCAAGAGTTGGTTTTATGACCTTCGGCAGCGATGGCTACTGGAAACAAAAATTCACGAAAAATTATGGTCCGGGTAGCCAGCTTAGAAAAAGGATTGACGAAGCGAAAGACAAAATATTAGACGATGACGCAGATGGGTTTAGTTATTGGGAGTGTACTTCTACCGGCGATGGGCTCGATGAAGCAGTCCAAAGATTAGTTGATGATACAGATGCTAACCCTAACTACATTATACTAGCCTCAGATGGAGCCGAAGCTGGTCAAACAGACCCCACGTTTCCTAATAAATTGGAACACACAAGTACAAAAATAGAAGACAATAACGCAATACAAAGAGCCTTTGATAACCATATAACGATTCACACTGTGGGGGTTTCAAAGGATGTTGAAAAGGATCTTCTTGGAGTGGACTTAGGCGACAAATGTACGGGTATTTACGCTGCAGGTAGGACTGGGGAGAACCATCTTCGAGATTTTATTGCAGACCCAACAGGTGGGACGTTCACAAAGATAGTCAATTCGTCAGATTTATCTGGTTTGTACGAAGCCGTTTTCGAAACCATAGCTACAGACTACAGTATTCAAGTCTATGAAAGATTTCGTCAGAACCTTTTCTCTCGTGTGTGGTGGGGCTGGGGTTCCGGGGGGCGGCCAGGAGTCACGTTACAGGGTAATGGCTGTTCGGGAGCAAGTGATCACACAAGTAGCGAGTGGCTTTCTTTCCCTGACGTGCCAAACTACTATGGTTTCAGGGTTGATTACAACAACGGGATTCCACAGGGAGAAAACCGTTGCATAACAATTCTGACATATATCAATGGCGGCGCTCCTATAGCTGATGGTCAGGCGGTGGATTTTGGTAAAGCTCTTGATTGGTATTATGTGAGAATAATCAGCGGCGAGCAGACGTGGAAAGTGGAATTAAATCAAGCGTATATAAATGTTAAAGCTGGTGCGTGGCTAAGTACTAAAGGAGGCAACCTTGGTAGTATAGAGGAAATAAACTTGAAACACCCCACACCTCTGAGTTGGGCGAATACAGACTACTTAGGGATTTCGGACGCTGCGCTCAATACGACCACCTTTAGGTCTGCAAGAGGTTGGCTTGTGCCAGACTATAGTACTTACGGAGGCATACAGCTGCACGGACCAGACTATGATACGAATATTCAAGGAGGCAACAAGGGAGGTTATGATTACTACCGCTGGCTTTGGGCCAAGCATCCAGAAAAGATTCAAAAATGGACAAAAGCAAACAAACTGCCTGACTGCAGCGACCCCGACGGCTGTTTTTATGTCTACGCTAGTCCTGGAGGAGGGATTCCTGATCCGGGTGACAGTGGGAAAGTGACAGGGAAAGCTTATACTATAACCGCAGCTGCAGCAAAAAAAACCACAGCAACCCCAGGTACTGAACCAGTCGTATTCTTTATCCCCGGAGGTTTACATATAAATGTAAACAATGCCATTCTGGACTGGCAAAGACCCTATATTTTCGTTATCGGTGGGGACTTGGTCTCAAATGTCACAAAATCACCACTTTCTGAGATGCTGTGCAACATGAATATTATTGCGCCGCCTGGCCCAAGCTGCTTATTTCCGGTTACCCAGCAAAAAGGCTTCTTTTTTGTAAATGGGCTTATGAACACACTTAACCCTGAAGGTTTGACTCTAATTACTGGATCAGTAGTAGCAAACGATTTTGATCTTAAATCTGATATTGGCAAGAAAAATGTCGGCTGGAATAAGATCCTACCTAGCGATTATTTTGTCTACGATCCTAACATCCTCTGGTATTTCCGAGAAATGATGGGTGTTAGCCAAACCTCCTTCAAGGAAGTAGCACCGTGATAGTTAGTATTTAGTATAAAGTATTAGGTATCTAGTATCTTGCGATTAATTTACTCCCTTTAAAACACTTGTTCTTAAGTAGTTTCCGAAAGCTTCACACGAGCCTAAATTTTTGTTAGAATGGATCGCTACGTGCTCTGCGGCTACTGACGTGGACTAAGTTTGGTTTATGAATAGAATTAGTGTGGATAGAAAAAGCAAAATATTGGTCGCGCTTTCTGGCGGAGTAGATAGCTCCGTGGCTGCCGCGTTGTTAATCCGCCAGCTGGCGGAGGGCCAGGTCGAGGGAGCTTATATGCGCTGTTGGAGCGAAGGCCCATACTGCACTGCCGACCAGGATGAGGCTGATGCAGCAAAAGTTGCTTCGAGCCTAGAAATTCCGTTTCACGTCTTTAATTTCGAGAAAGAGTACAAGAAGCGGGTTATAGACTATTTCTTTGCTGAATACGAAGCGGGAAGAACTCCAAATCCTGACGTAATGTGCAACAAAGAAATCAAATTTGGTCTGTTTCTTGACAAGGCCAAGAAGCTTGGGTTTGATTATATTGCCACCGGTCATTATGCGAGAGTTGCCAATGGGAGAACCTATCAACTACTGGCGGGATCTGACCATGAAAAGGATCAGTCATATTTCCTCTATCCGGTAGGGCAGGCAGAGCTTTCACGCATTTTATTTCCAATTGGAGATCTGAAAAAAAGCGAAGTAAGAAAGCTCGCAAAAAAGTTCAAGCTTCCCACAGCTGAAAGAAGAGAAAGCATGGGGATTTGCTTTGTCGGGCCCGCACAAATCAAAGAGTTTTTGATGCAAAAAATTCGTTTCTCGCACGGTAACCTTGTCAGTGTTAATGGGGAGGTGCTAGGTGAGCATATTGGACTGCCTTTCTATACAATTGGCCAGAGGGAAGGTTTGAGAATTTCTAAGCCTGTACCATACTATGTAGTAGATAAGAACATGGATGAAAACACCCTTGTAGTTGCTCCCTTCGGCCATCAGGCCTTGTACAAACGCAGATTCACTATAGAGAGCCCACATTGGGTAGAAAAAGATCCTACATTGCCTATGAAAGCCTCTGTTAGGTTGCGTCATAGGGCCGCAATGGTGCGAGGAGAAGTAACAAGAAGTACGAAAAACGAATTAGAAGTGGTTCTAAATAAACAAGCCCGGGCAATTACACCCGGACAATCGGCAGTATTTTATAAAGGAAAAAAAGTACTTGGGGGAGCAGTAGTGAGCAAAGTGATAGATTGAAATAAAATGATATGTTAAGTAGTAATATTACCGAAAGTATACTTAATATAATAAAAGGTATCACAAGTATACAGATATTCCAATTTGATTTTTGGTTTCACCCCGCTCCTACAAGCTTAATTGAAGCTGTACTACCCTTTGTAGTGTTTGTGCTAATAACATTTTTGGGTGTAGGTGCTCTCTTTTACAACCAGTGGAAGGTTGGTAAATACCCACCGAAAAATAGGATTTTCAAACCGCTGGCTACGGGGCTAATTATTATTGGAATTTTCGGTTTGATTTTCACAGCCCTTAATTGGCAAGGAATATCTTTTTTAGGCATGCGGATTTTCCTCTTAGCACCCTTTTTAGCGGCCGTAGCTTGGTTTCTGTTCTTTCTCCGCTTACTTAAAAAGGAAGTACCAGATCAAGTAGTGAAGTATGAGACGCGCCTAATTAAACGAAGGTATTTTACGAAAAAGAAGTAATGCGAGCGGTGCTTTGCTACAAAGCTTGACATAGGGTATTTTTTGAACTAAAATGAGGCTGGAAAAGAGGCTTAAAATGTAAATTTCTAGTTTATCTGCACATCTAAATGCTTGTAAATTGAGTTGGATTGTGCCAGCTCTTTTTAGTTGTAGATGAAGCTAGGGAGCACCTTGACAATTAACAGTAATTGACAATCTAAAATGTAGCAGGAGTCCGCCAGTAAGCGGATTCTAGAACGTCATATCTTTGAGACAATTTAACCCGATCAGATTCGGGTTTGATCAACTTTCTTTGGAGAGTTTGATCCTGGCTCAGGGTAAACGCTAGCGGTGTGCCTAAGGCATGCAAGTCGAACGACCC